>BNJT01000082.1_pt1:65000-289997 | contig 289997 bp, 352 predicted proteins | sample 8540491 | NCBI WGS metagenome assembly BNJT01 (sample SAMD00202455, study PRJDB9452) | human saliva metagenome | host: Homo sapiens | reverse complement strand
TACCTCAAAAATAACACTCAACTAGACTGTGAAAATTATACTATGAAGCCCGGGGGAAAGACACTACGCCCCGGGCTTTGCGATGAATTTAGTGCAGTAATTGATAAGCCTTCACTACATGCTTGGCAAGTACTGCAGTTGTGACTAGGCCCAAGACCTCCCGGAACCGGCGTCAACTTTTCCGCTACCATCTTAATCGTATCATAGTCTACATCACCGCAAAGATTCCCGTCGGAATCCACATTGATTCCCTACATCGATGACCGTTGCCCCCTCCTTACAGTAAGAAGAACCTATCGCCTTGGCCTTTCCGATTGCCGCTAACCAAAACATCAGCCCGCTTCACGACTTCTTTGATATTTTCCGTCTTGGAATGGCAGACGGTTACCGTAGCATCGGCGTTCAGCATAAGAACGGAAAGAGGTTTCCCCACGACAAGAGAACGGCCTATTATGCAGACTTCCTTTCCGGAAAGCGAAATCTTATAGTATTTGCAAAGCTCCATTACCGCTTCCGCCGTGCAAGGCTGCGAAGGCATCCGGATCCTGCAAAAGAAGGCCCGCAAGATTCGAACTTGTCACCCCGTCCACATCCTTCTCCTTCTTCATTACAGAAAGCATTTCCTCCCATCAATCTGAAGAGGAAGCGGTCTGAAAACCAAAAATGCCGTCTATTTCCGGGTCCTCATTCAAAAAGCGGAAAACCTCCTGAAACTCCCTGCATTACTGCAATTTTTCCTCCAAATGGTAGTCCTTTTACCTCAAGACCGAAGTCTTGAAAACGCTTTTGATAGAGCGTTCGTATGCTATGTCCGATTCTATCTCCCACTCTTAATACGGCAAGACTCGGAATGCAGGCATGCTCCCGGGCAAAAGCTGAGACATTCCGTCCGCATGGCCTCTACGATTTCTTTTTCCTCTCAGTTCTTCCATACTTTTCCTTTCCCAATTCTTTTTCTCTCACTTATTCTCTTTATCTCATTTTTAACTTATTGTTTTATTTCTTTTTCAACTTATTATTTTATTTCTTTTTCTCCAATTATCTTTCAACGCGTCAAATTAAATCCGTTTTTCGGCCTCTCGATATGTTTGCTCAAAAAGCGTGCAACTTTCCAAAGCTTCGTCTACCGCTTTTTCTCTTTCCCTTTTTCTCTCTTCATTTTGCATCAAATGAGTATTGATTCTGACATTCAAAGCGGAACCACGCATTGCAGTTAAGAAAAGAGAGGCGGCTATTCCCACATCGGATACCGCAAGCTTAGAGCCCTCTTTAGCAAGTTCAAGCAGGCTCTCCGCAGTGCTTGAGCAAAGCTGAAGAAGCTCAAGAGGCACCAAAGAAGCATGGTCTAAGCACTCTTCCATTCTTTCCCTGTAAACTTTTTCTTCCTCCGTCTCTTTTTGGCATAGAGTAAAGCTTTAGAAAGCGGGATAAAGACCTCCTCGTCCGCTTTAGCAAGGCGAAGGGCAAGCCGTCTTCCTTCTTCCCATTCCTGCATGCGACTTTTCAGTCTCTCTTCATAATCCGCATACTTTTTTTCTTCCCTAGGGTAAGATTTCCCACCATTAGGGCAAGAGAAAAAGGCAAGAGAGGCGGAAAGGGCCGTTATCCTCCTCCTGAGGGCACTCGGCGCTTTGGAGGATAAATGCCTCAAAAACTCCCCCTATCTTTTTCTTCCCAAAGTAGCCTCCTGAACTTCCCTTAGCTTCTTTTCCAGCATCTCATTCTTCCTTTACACTCCTTCCCTTACTCTCCTTCTGCTTCTTCCGTGAGGGCTTTCTTCGGCTTAGACTTAATTTTTCCGTTGAAGGCTCTGCGCTTTTTCGTCTTTCGCCTCTCTTAAAATACTCTCGTCCTTCTCTCCTCTCCCCATTAGAAAAAAGGAAAAAGAACTAAGAAAAGAACGGCAGTTATACTGAGTAGCAAACCAAAGCGGGCACCTTCCGGCTCGAATCGCATCTCTATTTCATGCTCTCCGGCACTTAAAGAAACTCCCATAAAGCCTCCGAAGATTTCTCTTGCTTCTATTTTCTGCCCGTCTACCTTTATCTTCCAGCTCGGATCGTGAGGGAATAGAAGTAAATAATACACCGTCAGAAGCCGCGAAAGCTTTCCCTTAAGATATCCATCCTTCCATTTTGTAGCTCTAAAGAGCGTTTAGACAAAGCGTTCCTCCATCTTTTTCAAAACATCGAAGGAAAAGCGATATACCGTAGCATCCATACTTTCCGAATCGGTTTTGCGATTTCAGTTCGATCTGATCTCCTGCCTCAAGATACCCTCTAAAGAAAGAAAAATAGCCTCTGTTTACATCCTCAAAGCTCAATTCCTTCTTGGGAAGAACTAGCCTTGACTTCTTTACCTTTACTGTTATTCACATAAACATATACATCTCCGGATTTTTCCACAGTGAAGTAATAGGATTTCGACTCCATTTTTCCAAGAATCGGATTTAAAATATCCTCTTCTCCCAGTGCCTTGGCTATGGAATTCTGCACTAGCGCCGGATTCCCGCATTAAGATCGAAATCGGAAAGCTCATCCTCCTTTAAAAAGAAAGCCATGGGGAGCACATATTCATTTTCATAGAAGATACTCCGCTTCTCCCATTCGATAGGAAAGCCCCAGCTCCTTACTGTAGCGAGGTTCTCCCTTCAGAATTTCGTACTTAATACTAAGCAGCATTTTCATAAGGGGAGTCGCGCCTTCCACGGAATAGGCATTGGTAGAAGCCTCCATGCCGAGCTTTTTAAAGCATTTTCGATATATTTCCGTAAGCAGTAGAAGAAAAATTGTTGCAGAGTGATACTGCATTAAAGCCCCGTCATCCTTCGTCTTAGCATCTTGCCGAATAAGGCGATAAAAATCCGAGTCCTCCACTCTTATTTCCTTTAGAAGCTTTTCCGTTTCTTTTCTTCCTGCCAAATAAGAGGAACGACTTGTTGTGACTACCGATGTCACTGCCATGTTGACGGTCAGCTCAATAAAACAAAGCCCCAAAAAGGAGCAGATTACTGAGCCTAAGTCTAAGTCCCTTTTTCTCCATATAGAAAAAGAAGATAATAGAGGAAAATAAATGCCAAGGCGGAATAAAAACACGGACCAATGAAATGCCGCTCACTGATAAGCTTTTGGCAAAGAATCACAAAGAAGAAGCTTTAGAGCAAGAGCCACAGACAGGTCCTTCTTCGTATTGTATTTTCGATTTAAAAACCACTCGCTCCCCTGTAAGCAAGAGAGAAAAATAAAAATAAAGCTTTGTCTTGCAGGAAGGCTGTTCGGATAATGAAAAGCCATGCCAGACATAATTCAAAAATATTCGAGAAAAGCTCAAAAAAGAAAAAGAGCAAAAAGAAGCCGTAAATGCATTTTTCTTTCTGCTGATTGCAGGATTCGAAAAAGTAGAGCGGCAAAATAAAGAGACTGAGACTTCCGGCATAAATATTCGGCCAATGCTTTAAGCCCTGCTCCGTTTCCACAAAAGGAAGAAGTCTTGCCATCATATCTATGATTCCGAAATACTGGCTAAAGGTCTTCGGAAAAGAAAACTCTACAGAAGCAGTTAAGCGTAAAGCAAAAATAGCCGGTAAAAAGCAAAACGCCAGCCATCATTCCGGAAAGAAAGGAGTAAAGGGCAAAATCTCTTACCCGCCGTCCCAACTCTCGTACTGTTTTTCTCTCTCATCAAAAATAAAGAAACAAAGTAGAGTATAAGAAAAAGGCAAATCATGATGCTGATGTAGTAATTACAAAAAGAATGGACAGAGCCAGACTCACGGTATATAGAAGAGGTCTTCCTCTCTCCATCAATTCTTCCAAGCCTAAAAAGAATGAGGGGAAAAAGAATAAAGACAGTCCAGCCACATGACATTCCAGGAATACGCGGCGATATAGCCGGAAAGAGCATATATAATTCCGAAAATAGCGGAAAAAAATATCCGCCCTTTCTAAAAATGTCTTCTGAAATAGATAGAAGCAGTCATACCGCAGAGGGCAATTTTCAAGACAATCAAATAGCTGATATACTCAAGAACAAGTCCCTTCGGAAAAAAGAAGACAAAGAAATTGAGCGGGCTCGCTAAATAATAAGCAAAAAGGGAGGTAAAATTAACCCCCAATCCAAGATTAAAGCTGTAGCTCATTGGGGGCAAAGCTTTGCAGCTTTGCCTGAAACTCTCTTAAAAACGGAGCATACTGATGATAGAGATCCGTCCTTAAAAAGCTCTCCTGTCCGAAGGGGTATATCCTTTTTATTAGAAAAAAATCAATAACATACAGAAAAAGAGGAAGCCAAAAAGCCATCCAATCTTCTTTTTTTGAATTCGCTTTTTTTGCATCTTTTCCCTCTTGTAAAGACCTTCTCCGCTGCCTTAAAAACATGGTAACTACATATCCGATGAGCTGCTCCTTACTTTGTAAGAAGCGGCATCTATAGAAATATAAAAAAATTTACTTCCGATATAATTCACAAAAAGATTAATTACAGAACTTAAGCTCCATCCCGCGGTATGCGTAAGCCTCAGAACGTCCACCAAAAGTACCAGTAAAAAAAAGCTCGCAACACCGGAGCCTATCCTTAAGCCGAAAAAGGATATAATTTCTTGGAAAAGTTTTCCTTTCTTCTTTCGAAAAACTATATATTTGTTGGCAAAAAAAGCGAAGAGAACCGCTGCAACAAAAGCTATCCCATAAGCAAGCTTATAGGACATAACGGGACTAATTCCTATTTTCCCCAAAAAAAGATCAAAGCCCTTGTAAAAAATATAGTTAACCGCAGTGGTAAGAACTCCCACTACAATATAGCGTATCCCTTCATTGATATTTTTATCTGCCATAAAAACAAGCCCTTTCTCGTAAAACACCAGAACAGTATACGAAAAAGCACGGTTTATGGCAATAGAAAAAGGGGATAAGGATCCCTTCCCCTATCCCCTCTCATATTCCGTTTTAGGATGCATAAGCACGAATCTTCTCTTCCACTTCTATCCGTGAAATACTCAGTGAAATCGCCAATTCCTCATAAAGGATATCCTCTGCCTGCTCTATAAAGTGTAAATCCAAAAGGGTAAGCTTCTTGCCTTGCCTGGCCCTTTCTTCCCTTCTCTCCATAACGGTTTTAATTACCTGCAAAAGCGCGTCCGGAGCACAGCTCTTGATTCCCTCACGGCAGTTTTCCTCTCTTTGCTTCGGGGTTTTACACGATAAAGCATGAATACTCTCCGCCGTATGAAGAAAGCTTTCCGCCTGTTCTTTCGTCATAACCGAACGCATATTGGTTTTCCCTGCTTCCACCGGAGCATAGACCGCTCCATCCGGCTTCTTTACAGCCTGCATAACATAGTATTCCCGATCCTTCGGGACTCCGTCCAGATTCAGATGCGTCGTTCCCAGAATCTTATGGACTCCCTTACAGCCATAAACCACATAAGTGCCTGACTGAAACATTTTTCCTCCTTTTTCTTTTTAATCTTATAAAATCTCACACTCCGCAAAGCTTCTGTAGGACTATCGAAAAGTTCTAAAAATCAGCAGCTTATCACGGACAATTTTCTGCTAAAATTCTAGCATCTTCAAAGAGGAAATTCCAGCAATTTTCCAATAAAATAAAATCTTTGTCCAGCTTGGATAAAATGCTTTTATAAAAAATGCTTTTATTCGTCGTTTTTCTGTTATTTATGATAAGGTTCTCCTGAATTAATACGAAAACATCTGTAAATTTGTTCCAATAAAAAGTACTCTCATGAGTTGGTGGGGAAATGTCAGTTTGGAAAAAGCTTAAGGATAAGTCCGCTCTTTTGTAAACCTCTTCACTAAGCCCGAGGGAGCCTCCAATCACAAAGCTTAAGTCACTCTTTCCCTCCACAAAAAGCTTTTCCAGATTATTTGCCATTTCCAAGGAATCCCATTCCTTGCCCTTGATGGCAAGCACTATCACATAGGAGCGCTCCGGTATCTTTTCCAAAAGCCTTTTCCCTTCCTTCTCTAAAACCGCTTCTTCCTCTCGTGGACTTGCCCCCTCCTTCGTTTTCTCGTCCTCAACCTCAATCATTTCCAGCTTACAATACTTTAAAGAGGCGCTTTCCGTACTCGGAAAGTGCCTCTCTAAAACTTTTTCTTTGATTTTGCCAACCGAACAAACTCTTACGGTCATCCTACTCCCTCTTTCCGGAGAACTTGGGCACCGTTATGGAAACAGAGCGCATATCCGCGTGTCCTAAGTCATCAAAATAAACCTGCTGCCCTTCTACCGTAAAGGCACTATAGTGCTCTGCATTGCCTTGCAGCATACCGCTCGGGCGTCCGTTCTCATCCTTCGTAAAATAGAAGCTGTGGTAAACCCCCTTTTCATTTGGAATGGAAGCCCATCCCATAAGAACACTACAGGCATTTTCCTTGTTTCTTTGTTTATTGTCATACTCGGCGAAGTACCACTTCCCCTCGTCCGAAAACCAGCCTTCCATCGCATTTCCTTCTGCATCAAAGAAATAAAAGTGGCTTCCGATTTGAACCCAACGGTCCTTTGCGTACTTCCATGCCTTTGCCTTTGTATCCAAGTACAAAAAGTTTCCAGCTGTTTCCGCCGTTTTTCCCAGCTGTATGCAGAACTTTGCCCCGCCTTTACCGCTGCAATTTCCTGCTCATTCGCCTCTCTCTCCTCTGCCAAACTCGCTGTGGAGAAGCAGAATAAAAGAGCAAAAGGAAAAATAAACAAAGTTTTATAAAATTCTTCATGAAACCTCCCGTCTTAAAAAGGAAGGTTGAAATATCAAGAAAGTGTAGACTTTCTCTCTCGAACTTGCTCTAACATGTCTCTGTATTTTTGCGCCTTCTCTTCCTCTTCCTCTACCTTCTCCTTCGGAGCTTTGGCAAGGAAGCGTTCGTTTTTCAACATTCCTTCTGCACGCTTTATTTCATTCAGGAGACGAGCCTCTTCCTTCTCCAGTCTCTCGCGCTCTTTTTCAATATCCACAAGATCGCTGAAGGGAATAAAGAGATTTGCCTTCGGAATGAGAACGGATACGGCATTCTCGGAAATACCGTCCCGATTCTCCTGTATTATAACATCAGACGCAAAAGCAAGGGTAGCAAAGAAAACCTTACTATGTTGGAACGTTTTTCTTAACGCTTCATCCTCGGAAACGAGATAAACCGTAGCTTTTTTAGAGGGTGGTACATTCATTTCCGTACGGACATTACGGATGGCACGAACCGCCTCCTTAATCTCCTCAATCTCTTTCTCTTCGATACTGAAATCCAGTGTTTCCGTGAATTTCGGGAATTCGGAAATAATAAGAGGCTTCTCATCTTCTCTAAATAAAGACTTCTCCGTCTCATATATTTCTTCCGTAATGAAGGGACAGAAGGGATGAAAGCAGGCTTAAGGAAGTCTTAAGGACCTTTAATAAAGTCCATAGAGCAAGGCGCTTACTCTCTCCTCCCTCGTTGTAGAGGCGAGGCTTCACCATCTCGATGTACCAGTCGCAGAACTCTTCCCAAATAAAGCTCTGCGCCTTATCCAGAGCGATACCCCAAATCAAAAGGATTCCAGATTTCTGGTTACTTCCGCTACGATACTGTATTATCTTTGGAAAGAATCCACTTGTCCGCCATCTCCAGATTCTCCGGAACCTGCTCTAAAAAGCTCGGAAAGACTCGGATTCGTAGCAGAAGAAAGCTCGCTAAGAGCTTTTGCACTCTTCCTCATTGCAATTCATAAACAGGAAACGGGAAGCGTTCCAAAACCTTATTCATAAAGTTACGGCTGGCTACCCTACTATGATAGAAACGCATATCGTTTCCCGGGCGCATTACCGGTAAGAAGCGTCATTCGAAGCGCGTCTGCACCGTATTCTGCTATGATTTCCAAAGGATCGATTCCGTTTCGAGAGACTTACTCATCTTTCTTCCCTGATCATCTCGAACCAGTCCGTGAATAAGTACCTTTTTGAAAGGAACTTTTCCCGTCTGCTCGATGCCGGAGAAAAACCATACGCACTACCCAGAAGAAAAATGATGTCATAACGGTTACCAGTACATCCGTAGGATAGAAATAACGATAATCCTCGGTATCTTCCGGCCATCCCAGAGTCTCAAAAGGGCCAAAGCGCACTGGAGAACCAGGTATCCAAGGTATCCTCGTCCTGTGTGAAATGCTTTCCGTTACATTTCGGGCAGCTTTCCGGCATACTTTCGCTAACAAGCATTTCTCCGCATTCATCACAATAGTAGGCGGGAATCCGGTGTCCCCACCAAATCTGTCTGGAAATACACCAATCCTTGATATTTTCAAGCCAGTGGAGGTAAGTCTTTCCGTAATTTTCCGGAATAAACTGCAATTCTCCACTCTTTAAAGCTTCAATGGCAGGCTTCGCCATCTCTTCCATCTTTTACAAACCACTGGGGCTTTCACCATTGGTTCAACGGTTGTCCCACAGCGATCATGAATTCCCACATTATGGATATGCGGTACCACTTTCTTTAAAAGCCCCTGAGCCTCCAAATCCGAAACCATGGCTTTTCTTGCCTCATAGCGATCCATGCCGTGATATTTAGAGCCCGGTAAATCAATCTTTGCATCATCCGTTAAGATGTTCATTACCTTAAGATTATGGCGTTCTCCCACTGATAGCGTCATTGGGATCATGTGCCGGAGTAATCTTTTACGCAGCCGGTTCCAAATTCTTTATCTACATACTCATCTGCAATAACAGGAATCGTTCTGTCCGTAAGGGGCAAGTTCAGCTCTTTTCCTACCAAATCCTTGTAACGCTCATCCTCCGGATTTACGGCAACCGCCATATCGCCAAGGAGAGTTTCCGGACGAGTTGTTGCGATTTCCACATACTTTCCCTCTTCTCCGACAATCGGATAAAGAATATGCCAGAAAGAACCTTCTCTCTCCTCATGCAGCACTTCCGCATCGGAAATAGAGTACAACAAACCGGGCACCAGTTGATAATCTTAGCGCCTTTATAGATATATCCTTTTTCATAAAGGTGGATAAAACTCTGCATAACGGCATGAGAACAGCCCTCATCCATGGTAAAACGAATTCTGTTCCAATCCGGAGAGGAACCCATCTTATGGAGCTGGTCCACGATTCGCTTCTCGTACTTTTCCTTCCACTTCCATGCCTCTTTTAGAAAGCCTTCTCTTCCGAGATCATGCTTATCTATGCCTTTTTCTTTCAGCATATTGATTACTTTAACTTCCGTAGAAATTGCGGCATGATCTGTTCCCGGCTGCCAGAGTGTCTTCAAAGCCCTGCATTCTCTTAAAGCGAATGAGGGTGTCCTGCAAAGCATTATCTAGCGCATGTCCCATGTGAAGCTGCCCTGTAACATTGGGAGGAGGCATCATAATGGTAAAGGGCTTCTTCGCCTGATTTACTTTTGCCGAAAAATAATTTCCCTTTAACCATTTTTCATATATTCTGTCTTCTACCTCTTCCGGATTATATTGCTTAGCCAGTTCTTTTCATTTACTCCTCCTATCCTAGGCTCTTCCTCGAATCTCATTTTTCCAAAAGCTCAATTTTATCCCTTGCAAAGGAAAGAAATGCATCCCTTCCCTCTCTATACGAAGCATCGATTTTTTCCAACTCCGAGGATCTCCTTGCGGCAGAAAGGCTTTCCTGCCATTCTCTTTCCCAGCCTTCCGTCACTTCCTCGTCCAAGTCCGTAAAAACCTCCTTGAACTTATCCCTCGGGAAGCACATTTTGGAAAGAAAATACAACTTTCTTGCCGCCATTTTATCATGGTTCTTCTCATAGAGCTTCTTATAGCCTCCGCCGCTCTTTGAAATTCTCTTGTATAAATATAGCTTTCTCCGATTTTACGGATTCTTCTTCCGTTTTTCCTCAAAATGTAAGGCATCCTGATAAGCGTCCAGGGCCTTTCCATATTTTCCGAGAGAAAAAGAAGCTGTCTCCATTCTCTCTTTACGATCCGCTTCACTTAAGCCGTTCAGTCTTCTGAAGTCCAGCATAAGCTCATCCACTTCCCTTTTCCGTGTAATATCCTGTTTCCCGAATAAGGCGGAAAAAGTAAACGCTCTTCCCTTTCTCCCATAGCTTTTAAATCCAGAAGCTTTTCACCGAGTTCCTTCTCTGAAAGACCTTCTATCAGCCATTCGCAAAGCTCTACATTCACAAAGTTTTCCGGAATAAGGCAAAGGAAATTTCCCCAGCGCATAACCAAGCTCCTCCAAGGAGTAAAGGTGGATATCCAGTCTTTCATAATAAAAAGGGAAATTTTTGCTTCCCCGCGGCATAAGATCAGTGCCATTTTACTCCTTTCCCAGCGGAATGCTTTCCTCAACGGACTCAAAAGTCCCCTTCCATAGCTCTCCAAAACCTAAATCCGTAAGTTTCAGATTTACCGCGGTATTTCCTAAAAACTTCACTCCCAGCGCAAAGCTTGTACATCTTCTTTCTCTTTCCGGAAAGGTCTTAAGACTCATCCGATACTGCTTTCCCTTACTTCCGCTTAAATCCTTCACATAAAAATCAATATAATCCTCTTTATCTATAAGAAGGTGAATGTCCTTTTCCTCCTTAAGCCAGGAATCCCCTGCCTTAGCAAAGGTAAAATGGATATTCCTCTCCTTCTGAGAAACTCGAATACTTAAGTCATGCCTTCAGTCTTGTGTCACAAAGAAGCAGATATTCCTCTTCCTCCCTTTGCGAGAAGTCTTCCGTACTCCATAGCCCTATAGAGAAAAAGAAAAGGATTCCACACAGACTCGTCTCCCCGAAGAATCTTTCTTCATAAACTCCGGAAAAATCTCCGTATTTTCAAAGCCCTTTCCCGCCAAAAAGAAGGCACTGTAAACCTTTCCCTTGGTAATACGATCCGTAAGGCCCTGAAAGTACCTGGTCAGTCATCTTCCTCCCTCTAGGATCCTCCAAAAATCCCGGAGGACAGAGCATCCGGCTGTGCTTCTCCGCAGAAACGGCATAATTTCTGCTTCCCTTGAAACCTGCATTTCATAGTAGTAAAGGACCTGAGAAGAAAACTCAAGCATCCCCACCAGACGATGATAGAATCTCTTATCCTGTCTTAGAATATAATGTGCAAAGCTCTCCGCATGACTAATCAGCTTTAAGCTTTATACTGCGCGGAAAAAGCGTTCCTTTAAGAGAGCATAAAGAGAGCTCATAAAAGCCGGCTCCGCTTCCCTTACCGTAAGCACAAGGGTGGCTTCTCCTTCTTCCTTCGGTATTTCTCTTCCCTCCACCCTCTTTTTTTCCCTTCCAAAAAGCAGGTTTTCCAAAAATCCCTAAAAGCTCTGCTGCCGAATAGCAGTCATCCGCCAAAAGTCGCAGTTCCCTTTTTAAAAGGGAAAGTAACCTGTCAACGAGGATTACCCCGCCATCCAGATTTCTCTTATAAGCTTCCTCCCCTGATATAAAAAAGCGGTCTCCCTCCGTTCCCGGCTCAGAAGCGTGGGAAAGCGGTAGGTGAATTCCTCTTTATGCAAGGAAATATCCGTATATTCATCCGTTAATGCAATTCCGATTATGTTCAATTGTACCTCTTCCCTCTTTCCTTCCTAATCTTCCAATACGCGACTAAGAGCCAGCTCTTTTTCCTCGTAATCCTCCATAAGAGGTCTAAGCGCCTCTATATCCCCTTCCATAAGGAGCTTGGACATCTTGCAAAGCGCGGTATAAGAATCCTCGCCCTCCGTCTCTATCATGCTCTCCTTTTTCAGAACAGATTCATAAAGAAGCTTCTCTTCCTTTCCCAAGGTAAAGCGGTACTCCATGCTTTCCCCGGGGAAAAGCAGGAAGGATGCCGTATAGATTCCATGATAGCTATGCTGCAATTCTTCTCTGTGGAAATCCTTTTCGCCCTCTGCCCGTACGGAAAAATAAGGTTTTTCCTCTGCCTTCCCATGGTATTCCACGACTGTTTTTCCATGATTTCCTTCGGCAAGCTAACAAACTTCGCCAAATCTCTGGTATAGGCAAAAATATAGTTTTTCTCCAAAAGGAGCGGTAAAATACTCTTTAAAAGCTCTGTTTCGTCTTCACTTAAGCTCTCCCGTTTCGAGAAAGAATAGCTTAAAGCCAGAAGATAAATAAGCGGAACTCTCTCCTTATAGCTCTCTCCTCTCACCACCTCATACAAAAGTGCCGTAAACTCCGCAGTCTCCCTTCTCTGATACAGGAAAATGGAGCTTGCATATGCGGTAAGAAAGGCCTTAAGCAGTGTTGCATCATTTCCGGAAAACCGCCTGTATAAAGAAAAGGCCTCTTCCGTTTCTCTTCTCTTTTCCGTAAACAAGCACTGTGCAAGCAGGCGTTCCGCCATGTTCAAGAGACGGGAGGAATCAATTTCTCCCTTCTCCTCTCTTCTCTTTTCTCCCCTCTTTAGGATAGAGTACATTTCCGCACCGCTACCGTTCCACTCTTCTAAAAGAAGGCCTAAGGTCTTGTCCTGTACAGCATGCTCACGAAAAGCCGCATAGGCAAGAGAAAGGGCTATTTCCGGCTCTCCTAAAGAATAAGCCGCATAGGCAAAGTCGGAAAGAAGCTCCTTGTCTATCTTTAAATACAAATTCTCTTTATAAAAGGATAAGGCCATATCCATTTTGCCGCGAAGAAGAAGCGCTGCGAGATAATCCTCCTTCTCCTTCCGATTCATCGCTTTTACCGGAAGCCTATAGAGGAACTGCAGATTTTCTTCATGGAAAATGCTGTTCTTTTGCCTTCTATGATAAGAAAGAATGGTGCTGAGCACCTCCATTCGAAAGGCAGTCGAAAAGCCGGGATTACGGAAAACATTTTCCATAAACTCCAGATCCTCTTCCGACTTGATTCCCGCACCTTCCAAGCTCATGGCTCTTTCCAAAAAGAAGATGCGGATCGGAATCGGTGAAAGCCCTCCAGTCTTTTTGCAAGCTCTGATCCCTCAAAAACCTTGGTCTTACGATAATTGATTCGCGTATAGCGATTTCCCATATTATCCTGGAAGAGAAGAATCATATCCTTGTACGGCATGGGAAGATAGGCCTCTCCCTCCGTCAGGCTGTAAATTTCCTCTCCTCTCAAAGCCGGGTGAGACAGCACCAGCTTTTCAATCTCTTTATCCTCCACAACAAGCTTATAAGAGCGAAGAATATGCGGTAATATCTCCGCCATTTTCTCATCCACCATGTCGGGGAGAATCATCTTTTGATATATAAACGCAAGCTCCTCATCCATCTTCCCCATAAGAAACGACTCAACGGCGTAGGCCTTGATTTGCGCGGCAAAACGAAGATAGATATCCGAATTTTCTTGGAAATTTTGTAAAATATTATAGTAAAGAGCGGAACGAAGTCCCTCTTCCACCCGATACTCATAGGAAAAATAGAGGTAGACAGCCTTCGGGAGCTCTTCTTTATAGCCCTTCTTCATGGAGTAGAGAAGATTTTCATAAAGCTTCGTCAGCTTGATATTTTCCTCCACTCCTTTTTATATAAAGAAAATGCTTCTTCTCCGCGTTCTCCTCTTCGAATACACTGTGTGATTTTCTCCTCAAGGCTCATACCGGAAGGAAAATCCAAGTGCTGTTCCTCCTTCTTTTCCGGAGCAAAGACCATGCTTTGACGATTCATCCCGTTCTTCGGTCTTTCCGAAAAAAATAAGCCAGAAACTCTTCCAATGCCAGTGCTCTGTTTTCCGCAGGGCTTCAGCATCTCGTAAAAGCTTCTCCGCTTCTGCATAATGGGGAGCTGAGTGAAAATCCCTGATAATCAAAAAGACGAGTAGCCGCCTTCTTATCCATTTCATAAAGTCTCTTCAGCGCGGAAAAAGTCACGAAGCTCCTTGATTTGACTTGCCGAAGGCGATTTTTCCAATACAAAATGATACGGAATCTGCTTTTTCTCCCCCTAAATAGACAAAGTTCAATTCTCCGAAAAGCTCTTTTTCCTCTTCCATGCCTTCCGTATTCACCGTGAAGCTGACCTTCGTCCGCACTCCGCCGAAGGCATTTTTATGTAAAGTAATAAAAAGCCTCCTTGCAATAGACCAAGCCACGCATAGGAATCCCGTTAAGAGACTGTATAAAAACCTCAAAGGTTTTGCTTTCCGAAAGAGGAATTTTCCTTCGATAAATTCGAGTGAAAAATGGGTGGAGGGCTTCTCCTGATCCACGATTCCTCTTGCTAATTTGTTTATTTTCTCTTTCATCGCAAACACTCCATAGGGCTCTATTTTTAGCACAGGAAGGCCTTTCTAAAAAGATAGAATTTTCCATACCCTCTTCTCTATTCCTATTCTTACCGCTCTTGCTTATTGCAGGGGAAATCTGCTACACTATTTACTCAGTAATTCTCATAAACGCGCTGCTCTGCAGCGGCAAATCGCCTTTCTCAGAAAGAAAAGCAAAAGATTTATAAAGGATAAACCATGACGACTGAAGCCTTAACTCAATATAAATTAATGATTCTCTATCTTCTTTATTCCGTAAATTACCCGCTGACGAACAGTCAATTGAGCGGTTTCTTTTTGGACAATGAATATACTACCTATTTCACTTTACAGCAATGTATTTCCGATTTGGTCGAAGCTTCTTTAATTGAAGCCAAAAAAAGCCAAAGCACAACACGCTATGAGGTTACGGAAGAAGGAAAGCAAACACTGAAAGTTCTTTGAGGATGAGATCCCTAAAGCTTGCCAAAGAAGACATGGAGCAATTTCTTGCCAAGAATAAGTTCCGTTTGCAAAATGAAGCCGCAATCCACACAGACTACCAAAAAGAGGAAAATGAGGAATACCTTGTACAGCTTGAACTCAGAGAAAGTCGTGACCTTCTTTGTGAAATTAAGCTAAGTGTCCCCAGCGAAGAAAATGCCAATACACTGTGTAAAGCATGGAAAGAAAAAGCGGAAGCTCTATTCTATCTCCTCTCCGAGCTTTTGGAAGAGGAAGAATAGGCCTCCCGTATTTTACAAAGCAAGTATCTTTATGACGAAAAAGCGTAAAGTCTTCAGAGCCTTCTTTCAGGTTATTTAGAGAGTGCAGGAAGACTGTCCTGCCGTCTTACTCTGCAAAAAGCTTTTTCTACGCTCACAAGCTTTTTACCACAAGGCAGAAAAAGCTCGGTTGCGATACGGAGATCCTCCAGAGGCGGATAGGTCGGCGCAACACGAATGTTGCTGTCTTCGGGATCCTTGCCATAGGGGAAGGTCGCTCCCGCAGGAGTCATCTTTACGCCTGCTTTTTACATTTATCCACAACCGCCTTTTGCACAACCGGGCAATGTCTCAAAAGCTGATAAAAATATCCTCCCTTCGGATTAGTCCAAGTTCCGATATCCAGTCCGCTCAAAATTCTTTTCAAAAACCGATTCAATCATTTCAAACTTCGGTCGAATCACATCGGCATGCTTCATCATATGATTCACCATGCCGTGAATGTCCTCAAAGAAGCGAACATGACGAAGCTGGTTTACCTTGTCATGGCCGATGGTCTGATACTGCATCTGCTTCTTGATATCCTCAAGGTTGTTTAAGCTGGTTGCCATGGAGGCAATACCGGAGCCCGGGAAGGAAATCTTCGAAGTGGACGCAAACTTATAGACAAGGTCAGGGATTTCCGGCTCTCTTACACTCCGCTAAAATCTCAATCAAATAATCCTGATCATGGTCATAGAGGTGGTGCATGCCATAGGCATTGTCCCAGTAAATACGAAAATCCTTCGCAGCCGGCTTCAGTCTTGCAAAGCGACGAACTGTTTCGTCGGAATAGCTGTAGCCCTGAGGATTACTGTACTTCGGCACACACCATATTCCCTTGATGCTCTCATCGGAAGCCACAAGTTCTTCCACAATATCCATATCCGGGCCTTTTTCCGTCATCGGCACATTGATCATTTCAATCCCGAAATACTCCGTGATGGCAAAGTGACGATCATAGCCCGGTACAGGACAGAGCCACTTTATCTTATCAAGCTTACACCAAGGTGTACTTCCCATAACGCCGTGGGTATAGGAACGGGAAATGGAATCGTACATCACATTCAAGGAAGAATTTCCGAAGATAATGATATTATCCGGATTGTTCTCCATCATGTCGGAGAGCAACTCCTTTGCTTCCGCAATTCCGCCTAAAACACCGTAGTTTCGCACATCAAAGCCGTCAGAGGAGTACATGTCCGCTTCGCTGTTCAAGGCATCCATCATGCCGTTACTTAAATCAAGCTGATCAAGACTTGGCTTACCTCTACTCATATCCAGATTTAAATCCATGTTCTGGTATTCTCTATAGCTCTGCTTTAATTCCTTTCGTAAACTCTCCAGTTCCTCTATCGACAAATCCTGATATCTTGCCATAACGGCCTCCTCTTTTACTACATTGTTCTTTCTCTTTTGATCTTCATGCTCCGTCAGTTTTTCTTTGATTGCCGTTTCTTTTTCCTGCCCTATTCTTCACTGACTTATTTTTCACTGCCTTTTTTTCTCCAATTTCGCATCCTTTCACAGCTTATTCATCTACATGCTATCCTAAGCTCATTTTTCTTCTTTTTTTCTTTTTCCATTTCTATTTTATATTTTCTAATATAGCGATTATGCCGCTTTGCTGTAAATTCTCTTTTTACACGGTACTTTCTCTTGTAGCGATTATGTCGCTTCCCGGCTTTGTTCATAGTTTCAGATAGGGCGGTGTTTCCTCCAGGGCTTTTTGCGGCTTTCCAAAAAGCTCAACTCTCTGGACGCTTTTTCATCCTCAGGATATCTGCTGCAATACTGCGAAAAAGCATCATAGGCCTTCTGCCATTCCCCTGTTTTTTCCAGATAAACGGCCTCATTAAACTCCAGCTCTCTGTCTGCACTGAGTCCCTTTTCCTTCGCTTCATCAAGAGAAGCTCTTGCTTTATCCACATCATCTTCATTTAAAAGCTTCTCCGGCGGAATAGACGAGCTTTTTGCATCAATCCTGTTTTTGCAGCTTCTCATAGTTTTTCCCGGAAAGCGCTTCCACATTCTTTAAATCCTCTTCCGCCTCCTTAAGCTTTCCAAGATGAATCTCCGCCTCCACCTTATACGATAAAATGTCAAATTGAAGGCTTCCCACCCTTCCCTTACTCTTTTTCCAGTGCAAGGTCAAAGTTCTCCAGAGCCTTTTCTGCGTCTCCCTTTTCTAAAGCGCTGATGCCTTCCATACGATATGCCTTCACCTCACTTTTGCAAGCGGATAGGCTAAGCATCGTCAGTAAAAGTACCCCGACTAATTTTTATTCAACATAACTTACTCTCTCCTTCCGTTTTTTTACTTTTTCCCGCCTTAGGACTTTCCGGTTGTCCCAAATCCCCTCTGTCACTATTTCCAAGATGCTCAAGCTCCACGAATTGAACTACAGGCTGATGCTGCATAATGCGGAATTGCCCGATACGGTCATTGACATGAATCTCCGTATCCCGCATGGCAAGAATCGGCATCCTGATAATATCATTATCTCCGCAATAGGGACTCATCCACAACCCCCATGGAATTAGTCTGAATAATCCCGAAGTTTTTAAAGGCGGAGCTTCTGGGCACAATCCATCTCATAGCCTTTGGGAAGCTCAACGGAAATCCCCATACTGATCAGTCGGAATTCTCCGGCTTTCATTTTGACCTCTTCCGCAACTCGAAGATCAATCCAATCACTTTTTCCGTCTATATAGCGTAACTTTTTCCAGTTCTTCCACATGATACTTAATCTTTATCTTTTCTTCCATTTCCATTTTCCCTTCATCCAGGCATTTCTCTGTCTTCCGACTTCTTCTCTAGCAAGTTCTACGGCAGGTTCTATTCTGATAGGAATTTAGTGCAGGAGCCTTATCTTCCCGAGCCTCTTCTTCGTTCTCTTCCCATGGCCAAAGCTCTACCTCATCACTTCTTTCTATAAGGAATTCCGCGTCTTCTGCTTCCTTCTGCTCTTCCTCGTCTCGGCTTCCGTGTCTTTGGCATCTTCGGCTTCCATGTCTCGGCGTCTTCTGCTTCCAGTCTTTGGCATCTTCGGCTTCCATGTCTTCGGCGTCTTCGAATTCCGCGTCTTCTGCTTCCGCCAGGTAAGCCTCTATGAACGAATCACTCTCTTCTTCCTCAGAAACGAACCTGCCTAGTTTTCCGGGCTCTCTGCATTCGCTTCCTCCTGCTCTTCCTCTCTTATTTCTATTTCTTTCTCTTCGCTTTCTATGCAATTCTCTTTAGTTTCTGTATCTTCCTCTCTTCTTTCTATATCATCCTCTTTCTCTTCCGCCTTTTCTAAGCCTCGTCTCGCTCTCCGCTTTCTCCTCTTCCTCAAACTCCAAGCCAAAGCCGTCCTTCAGTTCCTCTGACACCTCTTCCTTTAGAAGCTTTCTCCATTCCCTCGGGAAGCGTGGGCAATTCCCTTCAGAGAATCCACACCAAAGCGAGTCAAGAACTCCTCCGTGGTAGCAAAAAGCATCGGTCTTCCGGGAGCATCCAGTCTTCCTACCTCTTCAATGAGCCCGAACTCTACCAGGCGATTCACGGCATGATCCGACTTTACTCCTCGAATCCTCCTCGATTTCCACCTTGGTAATCGGCTGACAGTAAGCAATAATGGAAAGCGTTTCCAGTGCGACATCGGAAAGTGCCGGTTTTCTGGGACTTTTTGACCACCCGTATCAAGCCCTCATGGGTCTTAGGATGACTCATCATCTGATAGCGGTCTTCCAGCTTCTTAATGATCAGCCCTCCTGCCTCTCCTCGTACCTTTTCTCTCAAACGCTCCATGCGCAAGAAGCGCGCCGTCCTTTTCCCATGTTAAGGCAAATGGCGATTTCCTCCACAGAAACGGAGCGCCCCCAAGGAAAAGAGCAAAAGCCTCTACGAGATTTTTCCTCTTCCTTAAGCCGAAGCTTATCTTCTTCCAAAATTTCTTCCTCCAGATTAACCGGCAAAGAAATCTGTCCTAAATCCTCCAATATATTTCCCCATTTCCATTCTTAAAAACAAGATACTGCACGCTTTGCTAGCGATACTCATTATGAATTACCATCTTAGTCAAACTCTTCTATTCCGGCAAGGTCCAAATTATCGCCCTCTTCCCCGCCTTCTTCCGGAAAGAGCTCTATATCCAAATCGGAAAAATGCCTTTTTCCTGAGTAAGACAAATCTTCCCCATTTTCATTAATTCCAAAATAGCGAGAAAGCTTACGACCGTTTCACTTCTTCCCTTGCTGTTTTTCAGCATCTGTCGGAAGGAAAAGCGCCCATGCCTCCTTGCATAAGCCAGTACATCCTTGATTTTTCCCTCAAGACTGATTTTTCCTCTTAATCTTTCCAAAATTGGAGCGGAGAGTATCCTTTCTGTCTTCCTTCCTCCGTAGAATCTCCTTCATGGTTTCTCGAAGGCGAAGTAAATCAATTCCCCTAAGTAGACCGACTAAGTCCAAAGGAGGACTGTACCTTTCCACCTCTTCCGGTATACTGGGCTCCTTCCGAATAGAAAGCGGTGCAGACTCTTCCCTTTTCGTAAGAAGCTTACTCATTTTCTTATACTTCTTGTATTCCAAAAGCCTCTGCACGAGCTCTTCCCTGGGATCGACCTCCTCTATATCCTCTTCCTGCTTCGGAAGAAGCATTTTAGCCTTCATCTCCAGAAGAGTAACCGCCATGATCAGGAAGTCGGAAACAATCTCCAGATCCTCTTCCTCCAGGCGATTCACATATTTCAGATACTGCTCCGTAATCTCCGCAATAGGGATATCGTAAATATTGATTTTATTTTTTTCAATTAAATGCAGGAGAAGATCCAAAGGCCCCTCAAACGCATCCAATTTATAAGAAATAGTTTTATCCCTCTCTTCAAACATTCTCTCTCCTGCAAGCAATTTTTATATACTCTTTATTTACCCACTAAAGAAATACCAAATTTAAAAATCAATAACCAATTGATTTTACTCTTCCTCCGGGCACAAGTCAAAGCATGATAGCTCCGGAAAATTGTTCAATCTTACATTTATTGTATGAGTCCCCAACCCTCTACTGATAAAAATAATACTGTTTCCCTTTTTTAAAGAATCCTCTGGGCTTTCCGACAAAAAAACGATATTGTGGTGTCATAAAGGCCAAAAACGGAATCCCTACCGCTCCACCGTGAAAATGACCGGATAAAAGAAGGTCCACTCCTAAAGACAGTCCCTCTTCCTTATAAAAGGGGCTGTGCAACATCGCTATACGAAAGACGGAGGAATCTTCTCGTCTCTCCCTTCATAAGAAAGTGCCATCTCCATTTTTCTTAAATTCCTCCTCTAAAGGCTTCTTCTTTTTAAAAAGCAGAGGCTGATAATAGGAAATATCCAAGGGAAAGCCGCAAAGAAAGAGGTCCTCTTCCAAAAGAATTCCTCTACCGATCCACAATTTCCACACCCTGAAGCGCTTCCTTAAAAGCGGAAACCATGCCCTTTTCCTCCTTCTTTAATAGAAGCTTTTCCTCGTGATTCCCGAAGGAGTAATAGACTTTATATTCCTTTTTAAGAAGATTTTAGTAATGAGCTTCCCTTTTTCCGCCTCATCCCGAATATCTGTCTCTTCCGACGAATGGCTGATAGGAAAGTCACCGCCAATGAGGATAAAATCAGGATGAAGAGCTTGAATTCTCTCTAAGAGAAGGCTGTTTCCCTCTCGAATTCCTTCTCATGTAAGTCCGTAAGGAAGACAAAGCGACATTTCTTTTTGATTTTTCGGAAAAATGGTATAGTATTCCGTCTTAAGTTGATTTCTTTCCCACTCTGAATAAATATAGAATAGGATTAAAAATAGTGCAAAATATTAGGAGAATTAACATTTTATCCCCTTTCTTCGAAATAAAAATCGACCATGCTACCCTAAATTTGAAGTAGAAATCTTCTTGTTGTCCAAAGTAGAGAGGCAGGTTATATGATTAGTTATGCCCCCTTTTTGGCAACTGATGAAGAAAAAGAGTGAGTCAATACCGCCTTATTCATGAAGGAAAGCTTTCAGCCGGGCTTCTCAATCGCCTAAGAAAAGAATCAGCCGGTCTCTACGGAAAGCCTTAGACAAATCTGCATGCTCTTCTCTTGTGGTGTTTCAGACATTGTGGAATGTCTGATTTGAAAAAGAATAGCGTGTGCTGTTTTCAAAAAGCAGTGCACTTTTCAACGATATATCGCAGTTATAATCGATACTCGTTTAGAATGATAAAAGGTCTGATAGAACATTCTACCGGACCTTTTTTTCTTATTCTTAACAAGTGGTGCAGGCAAAGCCTGAAGCATCATGTTTATAACGAGTATTGCTCGTAAAAGCGTGCAACATCTCGTTTATTCCGAGATTTCCTTTCCTTCCTCCGATGAAGAAGCTTCCTTCTCCCTCACTCGGAAAGAATCTTCATGAATTCCTTACCGGTAATGGTTTCCTTTTCAATAAGGAACTTGGCAATCTCATCTAAGGCATAGCGATTTTCCGAAAGAATCTTTTTGGCTTCCTCGTAGCATTCCTTTAAAATACGGGAAACCTCAGTATCCACCTCTGTAGCCGTATCATCTCCACATTCCAGAACCGCTCTTCCCGAAAGATACATATTTTCCTGACGGGCAAGCCCCATAAGACCGAACTTCTCGGACATACCGTACTGGGTGACCATTGCTCTCGCAATCTTCGTTGCTTTTTTCAATATCGTTGCTGGCTCCTGTCGTTACCGTCTCAAAAACAAGCTCTTCCGCCGCTCTTCCCGCTAAAAAAATTCCACAATCATAGCATGAAGCTCCGACTTGGTATTTAAGTATTTCTCTTCCTCCGGAACCTGCATCACATAACCGAGAGCCCCCATAGTCCTCGGCACTATGGTTATCTTTTGTACCGGCTCGAGTCCTTCTGAATCGCCGCAACAAGCGCATGGCCTACCTCATGATAGGAAACAATTCTACGCTCCTCCTTGGAAAGAATTCTGTCCTTCTTTTCCTTTCCGACAAGCACAACCTCCACTGCCTCAAAAAAAGGTCCTTTTGGCTCACCTTTTTCTCTTCCGTGCTTTACCGCGGTAATGGCGGATTCATTCATCATATTGGCAAGGGTCCGCTCCCACCGCACCGCTCGTTGCAAGGGCAATTTCATCAAAGTCCACCGTATCGTCCAGCTTTACATCCTTGGCATGAACCTTAAGAATATTTACTCTGCCCTTTAAGTCCGGCTTTTCCACGATGATTCTTCGGTCAAAACGCCCCGGTCGAAGACGAGCAGGATCCAAGATCTCGGGGCGGTTCGTCGCTCCCATTACCATGATTCCCTTAGAAGCATCAAAGCCGTCCATTTCGGAAAGGAGCTGATTCAAGGTCTGCTCTCGTTCATCATTTCCGCCGTAGCGGTTATCTCTGCTCTTTCCGATTGCATCGATTTCATCAATAAAAATGATACAGGGAGCCGTCTGACCGGCCTGTTTAAACAGATCCCTTACACGACTCGCACCTACACCCACAAACATCTCCACAAAATCCGATCCGGAAAGGGAGTAAAACGGAACCTGCGCTTCTCCCGCCACAGCCTTTGCAAGAAGAGTCTTTCCCGTTCCGGGAGGCCCTACCAGAAGAGCACCCTTCGGAAGCTTTGCTCCGATTGCGGTATACTTCGCAGGATTATGCAGAAAATCCACAATCTCCACCAGACTTTCCTTTGCCTCATCCTCTCCGGCAACATCCTTAAAAGCTGATTCCGGTTTCCTTTTGCATATACATCTTGGCATTGGACTTTCCGACACCCATGATGCCGCCTCCACTGCCGCCCATACGCTTCGCCATGCCGTTCATAAACCAGAAGAGAAGGACGAAGGGCAGAACCACGCTGAGCACGATTTGTAAGATAAAGCCGGAGTTGTCCGGTCTCTTTCTGATAATCGTTACATTATGAAGATAGAGTCTCTCACAAGCTTCTCCGCATCCGCATTGACAGGTACAACAAAATACACTCTCTCCTGCGATCCGAAGGAAAGGAGGCTGTCCTGAAGACTTCCCTTTTCTTCTCCTGTGCTTTCCTTGCCTTCCGCCGCCCCGTCCACATTCTTTCGATACGGCCTTCGGGTAAACGGTAATCTGTCCGTCTCCCCACTCTACCTTATCCACGAGGTTTGCGATCCACCATAGAAAGGAATCGGCTATAACTAAGCTCCTGATTCATTCCCCCTACCGGTAAAAGCGCTGCGCCAGAGAATAAATAAAAAGTCACTGTCGCCGCTATTAAAATGATGAGTATGGTCTGTCCCATATTGGAGAAGCCGCCATTGTCCCCATCTTTAAAATCCTTATTATCCATTCCACTCTCCTTCAGAACTCGAAAGAAAAACTTCCGATTTTCGGCACAAAGAAGACCTCCTTTTTCCACCGAAGAGAAAAAAACTCTGTTCCGAAGGAAATCTCATCTGTTATCCACGCCTATCATTATACGGAAGGGGCGGGAATCAGGCAAGCTCTATTTCCCTACGACTTTTAGCTACGAATTTCAGAATTTCAGAATTTCAGAATTTCAAACTTTTAGACTTTCAGACTTCCGTCTTCTCCTTCCTTTTCACGCTTCGCAAGTAAGACCGTATCAGAGTTCCCTGCATACCGCGTCTCCCATTTCGGAGCAGGAAAGAAGGCTAAGTCCCTTTTCTTCTTTTTTCGGGAAAATGTCTTTGGTACGATAGCCTTTTTTCAGCACATTTTCCACGGCTCTCTCCACTCTTTCAGCCGCCTTTACCTCCTTTTAAAGAATAGCGAAGCAGCATGGAGGCAGACAAAATAGCCGCAAGAGGGTTCGCAATATTCTTTCCCGCTATATCCGGTGCAGAGCCCCCTGCTCGGCTCATAGAGCCCAAAAGCATTTTCTCCTAAAGATGCGGAAGGAAGCATGCCAAGAGAGCCTGTAATCTCCGCCATTTCATCGGAAAGAATATCTCCGAACATATTTTTCCGTAGCAATCACGGAGAAGCTCCCCGGATTTCGAACGAGCTGCATGGCCATAGAGTCTACAAGGGCATGGCTAAGCCTTATCTCCGGCTCCCCATCCCCTCTCTTACTAAAAAAATCTTTTCTCCAAAGGCGGGAGCTTTCGAGGACATTGGCCTTATCCACGGAAACAAGCTCTCCCTTCCTCTCTTTCGCAAGAGAAAAAGCAATTTCCGCAATTCTTTCAATCTCATGCGCACGGTAAAATCAGCTCATCTCTTGCCACCTCTTCCCCATTTTCTACGGTAAGAGACTTCTCCCCGAAATAAAGCCCTCCCGTAAGCTCTCGAATCATCATGATGGAAAAAGCCTTCTCCTATGATTTCCTCTTTTAAAGGAGACGCGGCGCGTAATTCCGGATAAAAGCTTAGCCGGGCGAAGATTGCAAAAAAGCCCAAGTTCCTTTCTTAAACGAAGGAGTCCCGCCTCCGGCCGCTTTTTCCACGGGAAGCTTGTACCAAGGAGAAACTCCCACCACTCCCCCGATGCTCCCCATAAGCACCGCATCGCTCTTTTTACAGCTCTCCAAGGTCTTTTTCCGGAAGAGGCTCTCCTACAGCATCTATCGCCGCTCCACCGAAATCCTCCTCCCGAAAAATCAAGAGAAAAACCCTCTAAATCGGCCACTCTACAAAGAACTTTTTCGCTTCCTCTATAATCTCCGGACCGATGCCGTCTCCGGGAAGAACCGCTATCTTGTATCCCATATCTTACCCCCTTCATTTTTTTCGTAAAAGCCGCTATACAAAAAGCTCTTTTTCAAAAATCATTCCGACCATGTATTCTTTTCATTCCTTCTTGCAAACCATTGTACATGAGTTTTATTTTTCGTATGCTTTTTTTGCTATACTAGCCATACTGCAAAGAGAATCTTTCAACAGTCTTTCACCGCCTTCTTTTCAGCAGAACTTAGAGTAGAAGCACTAAAACAAGATATTCTTTATACACTAAATTCAATCTATGGCTAAACCCGCAAAACGGAGCATCTTAAAAAGGAGAAAAATGGAATTTAAACTGCATTCGGATTACAGTGCGACCGGAGACCAGCCTCAAGCCATCGAAAAGCTGGTACAAGGACTTCAGGAAGGAAACCAGTTCGAAACACTGCTCGGTGTAACAGGCTCCGGAAAGACCTTTACCATGGCCAATGTCATAGAGCGTCTTAAGAAGCCGACCCTCATCATTTCCCATAATAAAACACTGGCAGCACAGCTCTATTCCGAAATGAAGGAGTTTTTTCCGGAAAATGCAGTTGAATATTTTGTTTCCTACTACGACTATTATCAGCCGGAAGCCTATGTTCCCAGTACCGATACCTATATCGAAAAGGACTCGGATATCAATGATGAAATCGACAAGCTCAGAAACTCCGCTATGGCCTCCCTCTCCGAAAGAAAGGATGTGGTTGTCGTTGCCTCCGTTTCCTGTATCTACGGCTTGGGAGCACCTACAGAATACCTCAACATGGCACTTTCTCTTCGCCCGGGACAGGAAAGAGACAGAGACGATTTACTCCGAAAGCTCATCGAAATCCAATACACCAGAAATGATATGGATTTTTAGAAGAGGTTGTTTTCGTGTAAAGGGAGATACCGTGGATATCTTTCCGGCTTCTGAAGGAGAGCAGGCGATTCGCGTGATTTTTTTCGGAGATGAAATAGAAGAAATCCAGTTAATTGATGTGCTGACAGGGAAAGCCAAGGCAAAGCTCGAGCACACGATGATCTTCCCGGCAAGCCCCTATGTTATCCCCATGGACAAACTCCGCATCGCCTGCAAGAATATCCTTTCCGAGCTTGACGAGCGAGTACGGTATTTTAAAGAGGAGGACAAGCTTTTAGAAGCACAGAGAATCTCGGAACGCACAAACTTCGATGTGGAAATGATTCGAGAGACCGGTGTCTGCTCCGGAATTGAAAACTATACAAGACATTTAAACTTTGCTAAGCCCGGGGGCCCCCTATACCTTAATCGATTATTTTCCCGATGATTTCCTAATCATCGTGGATGAAAGTCACATCAGCCTCCCCTCAGATTCGCGGTATGTATAACGGAAACCTCTCCCAGAAAAAAACCACTCTCGTGGACTATGGCTTCCGTCTTCCCTCCGCTCTGGATAATCGTCCCTTAAGCTTCTCCGAATTTGAAGAAAAAATCAATCAGATGCTCTTTGTTTCCGCAACCCCGGGAGAATACGAGGCGGAGCATGAGCTTCTTCGTGCCGAGCAGATCATCAGACCGACCGGACTCCTCGATCCCGAAATCGAAGTTCGCCCGACAAAGGGGCAGATTGACGATCTTCTGATTGAAATCAATAAGGAGACGGAGAAGAAGAACAAGGTTCTGGTTACTACCTTAACCAAAAAAATGGCGGAGGATCTCACGAAATACCTGCAGGAAAAACCATGTGCGCGTAAAATACCTGCACTCCGACATTGATACACTGGAGCGTGCAGCCATCATTCGAGATATGCGACTGGATAAATTCGATGTACTGGTCGGAATCAATCTCTTACGAGAAGGTCTGGATATCCCGGAAATTACGCTGGTAGCTATTTTAGATGCGGATAAGGAAGGCTTCCTCCGTTCCGAAACCTCCCTGATACAGACCGTAGGACGAGCAGCAAGAAATGCGGAAGGCCATGTCATCATGTACGCGGACCAAATAACGGACTCTATGGAACGCACGATTTCCGAGACCAAGAGAAGAAGAAGCCTGCAGACCGCTTACAATGAGGCGCACGGCATTACCCCCACCACCATTAAAAAGGCCGTGCGGGATCTGATAGCCATTTCCAGAGTTTTTAGATGAAGACGACAAGGGACTTTCCAAGGATCTGGAATCCATGTCCAAGCAAGAAATCGAGAAGATGATTCGAGAGCTTTCGAAGAAAATGCGTGCCGCAGCTACGGAGCTGAACTTCGAAGATGCGGCAAAGTATAGAGATAAGATTGCAGAGCTGAGAGAAGGCTTAAATAAATAAGCTAATGCACAGAAGGCAAGTACAGCTTTAATATCGATCCGAAATCACTCTACTGGTCCTCTCCAGAACCTGACTGCACTTTTTCAAAATGTCTCCGATAATACTCGGTATACATAATATCCACCAAAAAGAGCTGTGCAATCTCTGCCGAAGTGGAGCCTTGCTGAAGAGAGCCGACATTTGCACCGCAAAGAAGTAATATGTCGGTATACTCCGTAAGAGCGGACTTTTGGAAGCGGGTAATGGAAATGATGCTTGCTCCGCTTTCCTTTGCCTGCTTCGCAATCTCCACGATGTCCTTCGTCGCCCCGGAATAAGAGAAAATCACCGCCGCATCTCCCTTTTCCATTGTAGCCGCACTCATAAGCTGCTGGCTTACCATTTCCGAGCAATACACCTTCGGCTCTATCCTATGAAAACTTATTCATTGCCTTCATTGCCGTAAGCATCGAGGCACCGACTCCGAAAAAGAGAATTCTCTTTGCCTTGGACATGGCATCAACAGCTCTTGTCACTTCATTGATATCTAAAAGAGAGAAGCTTTCCTGTATAGAGGAGATTGTTTCCTTCAAAACCTTGTTTGCGAGCTCTGAGATACTGTCTCCCAAGCTGATCTCTCCATTATCAGCAATATTTCCTTCTTTCTGATTCTCCCGCATGGAAAGAGAAAGAGTCATCTTAAACTCCTGATAGCCCTTCACATTCATCGTCTTACAAAAACGGAAGACCGAAGTGTCTCCCCACATTGCAGGTTTCCGCGAGATCGGAAATCGACATAAACAAGACCTTGTTCGGATTCTGTAAGATAAAATCCGCCACTCTTCGCTCCGCCTTGGTAAATTGATTATAAGAGGATCGTATCCTCGTCAAAAAATCTTCCTGCATAAAATTCCAGTCCTCCGCTATATTGGCATTATGTTTCATTATAGCAAAATGGAAAGAATTTTCAAGGTGCTATACTCTTTGAAAATCTCGTTTTTTCTTGAAAAAAATCACGCCTTCTTGCATTGCGCTAGATTTTGTTTTATACTTTTTTCTATGCTTCCGTAGCTTAAGGGATAGAGCCCCGGCCTCCGACGCCGGTAGTGGCGGTTCGAGTCCGCCCGGAAGCATTTTTTTATTGCAGAAAAACATAGAACATAAGCCCCGCATACCCTTTCAGGGAAGCACGCTCTCGCTCGGCTCCCGCCCAATGGCGGTTCGAAGTCCGTTCGGAAGCTTTTTATTGCAGAAAAACATAGAACACAAGCCCCGAATACCCTTTCGCGAAAGCACGCTCTGCTCGGCTCGGCCCTAACGGTACTAAGCATCAAACTTCGCTTCGCTCGTTTTCTGCAAGTACCGAGGCCTCGAACAGCTTTTCTTAAAAGGGTATGCGGGGCTGTTACGGTATATAGTTATACTTAGTTTCAATAAAGAAATATCTTCCGAATGGGCTCTCAGTCTCCAATCGTTCGGGATATTTCACTTAAAAGATCCAACTATATGGATTCTCTATCCTATCAGCAATTATAATCTCTCTTTTAGTAGTTAATGACATCGCTTCTTTTCGGCTTCTCTTCCGGGGAAGTGGAAGCCGGGAATCAGCTGATCCCAAGTATCTATTCCGATGACAGCTCTTGCAAAGTCGGCTATTCCTTCCGTTGCGTTCGGATTATCAATCCATTTAAAAAAACTTCATGTGCAGGCTTCGGAATCAACTTATGATTCACTATGCTGGACAGTCCGAATGCAAGGCCGTGCTTCGTTTCGTCTTCATTATCCTCCTGCCTACTCATAAGGTATGCCGAAATATACGGGTTGTTATCTGCAATAAAGTAAGAATACGCTACTGCTGCAGCCTGTTCCGTCTTTCTGTCCTTTCCTCCTGAATACTGGTAAAGCCTTCCTCGGTAAGGAAAATCTTTCGTACTTCTCCCTTTTGATTTCGCATAGCCGGGAGCTGCATAAAGTCCGTAATCACATGAAGGTTCTTAAAATTCACCACAGGAGAATCTATGCTGTCATTTACCTTTCCTGTCTTATCATCATCCCAAAAAGACCGGTGAGGTCATCGGATAGGGATAGGGATGAAGCGCAAGACCGTAGTCCATATAGCCCTCCGCCACCTCATAGTTATGGAAGGCCAGCATAATATCCTTACCCTTGTACTTTCCTACAGGAGCCGCTTCCGGAAACATATTCCAGTAGTGGTCAATGGAAAACATAATATTATCATTTGCTGAAACCGACTTCATTGCGGTATAGAACACGCGAAAAGCTCTTTGGAAGCGAACCGTATAGGCCGAAACATCGTAGTCTCCCATATAGTTCCAATACTGGTTATTGATTTCATTTCCGACAACCCAGTTTGTTATCTTTCCGTGTCCGTTCTTTCCGTTATAGCGCTTTGCAAGGAAAGACGCCATAGCCTTCACTGCACGAAAGCCTGCCTCAGACTCCACATTAAAGCCATAATACACAGCCTGCTCCTTCGGAAGCTCCGTTACTCCCTTAGGGTTTAATTCCGGAACCGTTTCGTTCCACGCATTGAGAAGAATAGCGGTAACCGCCACCCCGGCATTACTTAGCCGCTCAACCTCTGCATCCAGCTGGTCAATCAACTCTTTATTAATCTTATAGGTCTTACTCTCATAAGTATAAGAAATGCCGTTACCGAAGAAACGCTGTGTCGGAATATCCACTCCGGCATGCTTGATGTTTAAGCTTAAGGCATCGTCCAAAATATTCGGATCCACACGAAGTCCCTTCTTTCCGGGTTCAGTGCCTGATCCTGATTCTCCGCCACAATCTCCGGGTTCTCGAGATAGCGTCTATCGGAAATCATTTCATAATGACCGTTTACCTTAACTGCCGGTACAAAGGCACTGTAGAGACGAAGCTCTCCGGGACCTGCATGCAAGGTAAAGCTAAAGTTCTGATTCTTTCCTATATTTCCCTTTGCAAGAAAGTCTCTTCTACCCGACAAATCATTTTTGATAGGGCTTAATCTCAAAGATGTAAATTGATCCGTCAGTCCCTGTACTGTCTCCGCTACTGTCTACCGTCAGAGAAATGCTTTCCTTATCCTGTGTAATCTTCACATCATGGATCTTCCCTGTAACGGAATGTGCAAAAAGCTGCGAAGGAAAAATAATGCCGACATTGCAAGTGCACTCAAAAATCCTATACTTTTTCTTCCCCAATAATCTCATACTTCCTAAAAATCCTTTCTATACTGTAAAGGTACTCCGTAACAAAACAAAGCTAATTACTTCTCATACTCTAAGTCCAAGGCATAAAGGAGCTTCTTTCTATTTCGAGAAGCACCTCTATACATCAAAGCCTCTCCATACTACGATTTTTAGGAAAAGAATGCTAGCGGAATACTCTTACAAGTTCTTACAGATTAGGAACAGGGACTTGTAGACTTGTTCTATAAGACTAAAATTCTTATTCTATGAAACTATAAGGCCTTAATTTTTAAGTGTGGAATTTGGGAAAAAAAAAGAACTCCCGATTTCGGGAGTTCTTTTAGGAATTCTAGATAGAATTACTCTGTCCAAACAGTAACAGTCTTGCTATCTCTCATAATTGTGAAGCTATTTGTGCGGGTACCCGGAGTTGTATAAAGCCTATTATATCCAGCATATACAACCTTTCCATTCTTATCTGTTACATAGTAAACATCATTCATATCTTTAAGATTGAACTTACTTACCTGAACAATACCGGAACCATTTACAAGAACAGAGTCTGTAGTCGGAGCACTATTATTAGCACCAATTACTTCTCTGAAATACTTAACAACGGCATTATGAGCCATAGTTTTTGGATTTCCAACATACTCTACATATCCATAGTTGGATTCATCACCATCTGCAGCGAGTACTACACCCTTATTCAAATACTTCTAAGCTTAGTAACATATCCGTCAGCTGCCTTTCCGTTGTTAAGGAAGTACATCTGAGCTGTTGTATCCTCAAATTCAACCTTCTGGAATCCCGTCTTTCTGGAACCATCCTTCTCGTAATCATCAGAGAAGAAGTAAATAGAATCAGAAATTGTATCATTTAAGTAATCATTAAGAGAATCATACTCTAAAGCAACAAAGTCCTTGCGTCCTGTATGAGAAGACAAAAGTCCGGACTTCATACGGCCAAGAGAATCAAAGGCATAAATCTTGTTTCTAATTCTCTTAGTAGCATTCCTTACAATCTTTCCAGATCCATCAGCATACCACCAAGAAGCCTTATCATTATCAAAATCCTTCTGATTCAAATCTTCTGACGGAACAGCCCAAATCCACTGATTCTTTCTTGCACCACCATCACCGTTTCACATAAACGATTTCACTGGAACTTGCATCTGCCGCTTCCATAATAGAGTCGGATCCTACAGTCTTCTTCTTCGCATTGGACCAATCTTCAATCATGCGTCCATCTTCACCAAAGTAGTATGTAGCGCCATTAATATTTTTCTTCGTATTCTTTGTAATCTGTCCATTGGAATTGAAGTAGAACCAAGCATTAACTTCGTCGTTACCCTTGATAACATTCAACTGCACCCAACCGTGCTGAGCGGAACCATCATCAAATCCACCGTAGTAGTACTTAGCACCTTCCCAAAGCATTCTCGCCGGTTTACAAGGGTAGCAGTCTCACCTAACCAGCCATAGAGCATATAACCCTCAGCATCAAAGAGATACTTCTTGCCGTTGATATTTCTCATATCTGAAATTGTCAGCTTATCAGGACTAGCATCTCTATAAGCCTTACCGTCAGCACCGAAGTACATCCATCTGTGATCAGCTTCTGCGTCATCAGACTCCACATCGAATGCAACCCACTGATTGGTAACCATAGCACCGTCCTGGTTTTACATAGTAGAAATCGTTGTTGTGCTGAACAACTTCGTTCATAGCCATGTTTCCGTCAGAGCCAAGGTAGAACCAGTAATCTCCGGACTTTTCTCAAGCGTCAGCACGTGCATTGCCGTCGTTATCTAAATACTGCCAATTTCCTGTTGTGTTGTTCCAGCCGGCAGCGAATGTTACTGCAGATGCGCCGATAGCTAGTAAAAGCTGTTGCAGATAAAGCTGCAACTAATTTTTGTTTGCTTTTCTCATAATAAATGCACTCTCCTTTTTAAATTCATGGAATAATCCAAGTTGCGTGACGATTATAAACCCTTTTCTCCATCGATTCAAGTTTTTATAAAACAAAAAGAACAATTTTTCTTCTGTTTTTAAGGGTTTTTCCTCGTGACTACCTCAATATAGCGTAAGTCTATTCATATGTCTATTACAAAGCGTAAACGAATTATTACGAAGTTCTTAAGATGAATATTAAGAGAAAAACTAATAATTAGCGCTTGCTTTTTCTAATCCTATGGTTTTTTCCCATGTTATTTGATAAGAAAACCACTTTACTGCAAAAAGCATTTAGATATTCACTTCAACAGGAGTTGCGATCTGGCTGATTATCGGGGTGTACAAATCTACATCTTGATTCGGTGTTGAGATGGTTATTATTAGAGAATAGCGAATCTTATCGTTAAAACGATTTAGATATCCCTTTCTTTTCCACCATCCTGAAAACCCGGATAAAACGGCAATCTGGTTTTATTTCACTCAATTCCACCCGCGTTAAGTTCATAAAATCAGAATGAAGTGATCCAACATCTCTGACTTTCTTTCCCAAGAACCAGCGTTCACTTCCACTACTTCCATCGCCTTTATCTTTTTTATCATCCCCTCTTGCTTCAACATTGATTCTTTTTTTAAAGTCTTCCAATGTTTCATTGTTATTGATTACATCAAAGCGAAGACCGCTAGACGCATAGCGATATTTATCTTTCCAACCAACTGCCTCGGGACTCGGTTCAATGAAATAAGAGAGTGTCACTCTTAATTCCGCATCCGCTTCTCCAAGATCTCTTAGAACCTCTTTGGGCCAGGAAGTGTATACAAGTGCATTTCATTCATTGAGTTAGAACCGCTTTCCTTCTTTTTATAAGGCTGCAGTATCTCTTCACTGATTATATTTACCGAGTTATTCATACACTGAATTGCGCGATTTAAATTCGGAATACCGTACCCACAAGAACGAACGAGATTACGTCTCCCCGACCTCTTTTTGTCATCATTACAAAATTGTCTACGCATCTTTTCTGTCCATCTCGCAGAATGAACCATAAGTCCCCTTACTGTTTCAGGCCATATGTCCGGATACTCGACATAGATTTGAGACGCCATCCACGCAGCCTGTGCAGTTGCTGAACTCGTCGCCCAAATAGTCGAAAAACGATGTTTTGAATAATCTTTTCCCGTCGTTAGCAAAGAAAAAGTCCGGACATTCTGAATAGTCTGTTCCATTTGTTGCAACATTGCTCCCATTTAAAAGTATCTCCGGCTTAATCGGCCACTTTTTATCCCAAATTACTGATGTAGCACTATAGGGAGATAGTTCATCGACATCGGCTAACGGAGCAAAACCGGAAAAATCTTCATGCTGAATATCAACATCCTGATTATATGCCCCAATTGTTAAAGCATTCCATGACTGTCCCGGATTTTTCCACACTATGAAGCTCATTCACCTCCGGATATCCCCTTTAGCCAATTCGTTAGGAAGTACATTTCCGCACTCACCAGTATTAATCTTTTATCTCTATCTTCACTGTCTACTCCGGCAGCAAGACTATCTAAAGTGCCTGACCATGAAGACGGCTGGCCATTTCCTTCCGTATATTCCGGTGCAGACTACAGCCATACAGATGCTTCGGTTCACTTCGGATTTTTGTATTTCCGCTAACGCAACTGCCTGTTCTGTAATGGCTCCATACAACTCAGGATCATTTTCACCTCTGAGGCGGTAAGATTTTTCACACTTTCTAATTTGTGCGAAACAAAAATCTCTTCTGTCGAGATAAGCTTTTCTTTCAGATCATAATACAACAAAAAGCCCGGCCATTTCTGTTCCGTGCCCATCATGATCAGAACTGAACCAAGCAGTATCTACCGACTGAATTTCCCCCACGAACTATATGAGGTTTAATTAATGGATGCTCTGCAGAAATGCGGTATCCAGTAAACAGACCGTTGTCTTAGAATCTCCGATTCTCAGCCTTTCCAACAAATCGTCTTCCCAATCTTTTTGTTCTCCCCTCGAGGCCCATCAAAGAAGGAAGTTGATTCAGGAGCTCTCCTGAATTCAGTGATATCATCACATGTCCTCAACAAGTCAATCAAATTGTCTTTATTGGCTTTTATTAAACAAACCATTCTTTTCAGGAAAGCTGATTTTTGGGATTTACAAGCAATATTTAATTCTTTACAACAGTTCTTAAAATTTGTCTCAACTACATCTTTATTCTGCTTATATCTTAGCTATACTTCACACTCAAACCGCTTCCTGTGCAGGCATAAATTCATTTTCCTATCCAGAAAGATTCAATTTTTTCGCTCTTCTAACATATTCTATGCTTCGAATTAAGTCATTATTTTTAGGGTTCCCTTTTTCCATCCAGACTTTCCCTATATTCATCCACTTTCCGCAAAATAATATTCTGTCTCGTCTAAGGGAACGTATACTGTAGCTTTTGTAGTGTCTTTTCCTCTTGAATATTAAGAGTCTAACTCCCTTACGTATATTTTCTAGAGATTTTTGTATTAAGTTCTTTATTTGTTTCTCCTGAAAAATTCCAAATACAAACCTTCTTTTCCCTCAACATTTCCACTTTGCTTTGAGTCGGAATTTCTTCCATGCATTGTTTCAACAGACTTTCAATATGTTCTGCATGTTGTCTCGGATTTAATCGCACAGGAAAGGAGTCCGTATTGTGCGCTCCTTCTGAAGAATATGACATTCTGTTCACTTCATGGAGAAATATATTAGGTTTCTTCCCTGCCATGTTTTATGCCTCCCTGGGGATATACGCCAGCTTTCGTTCATACACAAAGGAAAGAAGTCTTTCTTCTGTTATCTCACCACCGTATAAAAATTGAATCTTTATAGCATCGTCACAAACGCGAATGATTTCCGCTTGGCTTAAATTCCTTGCCGCAGTAAGCAGCGCCTCACCGGGAACAAAAATCCGGACAATATTCCTCCAATTTAAATTCAAATAATCTCTATTTCTCTTTCAGACGGCATTAAATAATGAAGCACATCATCAAAACGTCTGAATAACGCCTGATCCAATATCTGCTGATTATTTGTCGCAGCTACTATAATACTATCCGATTCATCTTGCTCTATAAACTGCAAGAAAGAATTTAAAAATTCTTCGGCTTCACCGACCTCGTTATCCAAGCCTCGGTCAGCACCAATCGCATCAAATTCATCAAACAGATAAACTCCTATGCTTGTATCAATTGAATCGAAAATCCGGCGTAGTTTTGCGCTCGTTTCACCCATGAATTTTGTAACTACCTTATCCATTTGCACACAATATGGAGAGCAATCCCAATTCTGATGCTATTACAAAGCCGTAAAGGTCTTTCCCTGTACCCGGATTTCCCTCCAAGAGGATCTTCCTTCTATTGCCATATCCATATTGTTTAAGCTTATTTTTATTTCTATACTCTCGAGTATCCTTTTTATCCTCTCTTCAAGATCTTTAGACACAATAAGATCGGACAATCTATCATTAGGCATCAATGTAAGAAACATGGAATCGTCATTATTCATTTTTATGATATTATTCTTGTGACGAGTCATATTGTCTACATACTCTTTTAAGTTCCGGGCAACAATCTCATGCCCCTGTTTTGCTTCAGAGGCTGCGATTTGTAATACGACTGTTTTGAATTTTTCATCATTCTGATCAAGGTGCGCTTTTAATCAGGCTTTTTATCTGATCGGAACTAGCTATATTCATCCCCCTCCATCGCACTAAAATATTTCTAATGAGCATACATTTTTCTACTTGACATAGTCAATGGCATTCGTTAATCAAGTATTGGCAATCTTAAAAAGTAGAAGTAGCTTAAAAAGTACTGGAGATGTTGATTGCTCCTCTTTCTATAAACGATATACTATAAAAGAAAAACGGGAGGGATAGTATGTTTTGATATTACCGCTTTTTGCCATTCGTGCCTTGGAAGAAGATAGCCGTATGTTTGAAACTGCGGAAGAATGTTTATCTTTTTGGAAGACGATTCCATTTTAAAAATATATCCAAAGAGCTGACAGAAGTACTTCACGAAACATGTGTATTTCCGGAGAAAGGAAAAGTTCTAATCAATGAGCTATGTTCCGCATTATGAATCTGGAATATCCCGACGGTTACAGTAAAAATGCTTTTAAAAACAAGCGAAAAACGGTAGAACGCTGGTTTAAAGAAAACAGAGTTCCGGATAGGGCCTATGCCATAGAAATCTGCTTTGCTCTTGGGCTAGGCTATGAAGAGGCTGTTCAGTTTTTAAGAAAGGGCTGTAAATCCCTACGCCTTCAATGTGCGAAGTGTGGAAGAAGCAGTCTATGTTTTTGCCTTTTAAACGGAAAAGTCCTACCAAGAGGCAGAGGAACTGCTTAGACAATATAGAGAATCGGATGGAAACACGGAAATTGCAAAAACGAATGAAACTTCCGCCAAGAAAGAAAGCACCGATTCCCATACGACAAGATTTTGATAGACAGCTTAAAAATCCGGAAAATGTAACGATAAGACTTGGGAGGATAGTGAAAGTTTCCTACAGAATTATCTTCTTCCCAATAGAATAAGGTTTACGAACTACGCAAAAAACGGCTACTCGTTTTTACTATGACTTAAAGGAGAAGCTGAGGTAAATGTAATTTCCGGACAATTTGGAAGTGGATTTTTAAATTTCGACATAGGACGAGAGGAAAAAGAAAGCTGCTTGCTTTTCACTTATGAAATTCTTCAACGCTATTCCTCTTCATACGAGGATATTGATACGCTGTACAATTCTTTAGCAAAGATTTTTCCTCTGCGACTAAGGTTTGGAAGGACTTTGTGTCAATCCGATACTAAGCACCCTTTATTTGAGAAGAAGAATACACTTTTAAATGAGCTCATGCCCTTGGAAGAACTTTTTAAGAAATATCCTCTGCGATGTACCCCTATGACTGGTCTAACTTTTCTTATGAAAAAAAGGCAAGAAAGGAGGAGAAGTCACAGTAAAAAGTAATAGGGATTTTGCCTCCTACAAGCGCTCCTTCTTGAGGGATCTGGTGCAAGGCATCCTTTTAAAAGCACCTTCGAAAAATTCGAGGACGCTCCTGAACTTAATACCTATACTACTTCAAGTAGAAAAATCATCATTCTGATGTTTTATCTTAACTATGTTTATGATTGGAAGCACAAAAAAACAGAAAAAGAAAAGTCCTACAACTTGTTTTTGATGAATTAACGGATATGTTGGACGACTGTCAATTTGCCTGTCTCTATCATGCCGACCCTTTTTGATTGGTTAATCTTACGAAGTATCAGGAATGGGACATGAAAAAGAAAGGAAAGAAAGAAAAAGAAAGAAAACGAAGGAAAGGAAGAAAACGAAGAAACGGAAGAGGAAGCGAAAGCAATAGAGAAAGAGGAAGAGGATGAGGGCTGAAGACTTTTTCTTTCAGGTGCTCTCTCCTGTCCTTTGATTACTCCGATACGGAAAGATATCTGAGCCGATATATTGCGCTTTATAAGAGTCTTTTGCTTTTCCCGGAAGGACAGCTTGAAGAGAATGGAAAAGGAAATGAGAGCTCCTCTCAGCCGATACGGACTTGCTAGCTATGCGAGAAAGAGTTAGAAAGACTTTTTACAAAGAAAGTCGTCATCTAATAGAGAGTTTATCCGATCCCGAGGAAAGATTCGTTTTATTCTCCAAGTATCTAGAACGGACTGGACTACGGCAGCATCGCCATAAAAATGAAAAAGCTCATTCAGACATCGTCGAGCTACACTAGCGGCTCTGAAAAAGCTTTCCCTTCCCCAAAGTTATTCGGAAAGGTACTTTTTCATCGATATGCCAAGAATAAGCATCCAGGTATTCCTTGATATCTTCAGGGATATCTCATGTAACCAGACGAAGTCTTCAAGCTTCTTATGATATTCTTCGCTTTTTCGTATTGCCAAGTTCCGTATAAGAGACCTCTGCCAGCTTATATATGGTAGCCATGAGCTTTATTGAACCTCGAGCTTCAATTCCCCAAGTAATATTCTCGTAAAAATGGGAATCAGCTTTTCCATAAGGCCTGCCGCTATCATACTCTTTAAGATTCACATAGGCTGCGGAAAGAAAAAGATAACTGTTCCGCAATTCAAACACATTTTCCTCCGTGTGCTTAGAGAAATACTCCAGTGCTTCGGTAGCATAGAAAACAGCCTCTATGTTCTTATCCAGTTCAGTAGAAGTCATGCTGAGATTCAGCTCTGTAAGCGCCTCTAAGCTCCTGCTGCCCTCCCTGCTCTCCCTGCTCTCCCTGTTCCTCCCGCTCGCCTCTTTTCCTCCAATAAGGAGTAAGCACTAAAGCAGTGCACTCTCCGCTTCCTGTATTCACAAAGACTCATTCTTGCCCTGCCGAGCCAATAGTAATACTTGAAGCTCCTTTTTATTATAAAAATGGAAATATTTCGTCCCGATAACAGCCCGTTGAAAGGAGCTTACAGCATCCCGGTAACCTCTATCTTTCCTATCCATCCATTCCATGCCGTCATTAAAGCTATTTTCCGGAACCAAAAGAGAAAAAGCACGAAATAAATGGTCAAAAAGACAACGGCAAGTCGAAACAGTGTCCTTTTTACAGCATCTTTATTTTCATAAAAAGCTTCAGCCTTTCACTCAAATATCCTTCCATCAGCTCTTCTTCGGAATAAAAGCCTCGAAGAATGCTCTCTGCAGAGGAAAACTCCTTCCTTGCAGTTTCGAGATCATTTTTCCGAATAGCCAAATCTCCCTTATAGAGATGAATCATGCCCAGTTCCTTTTTCTTATGAAAATGCTGATTGTATGAAGGGCTTTATCCAAAGCTCCGCGGCTTCTTGATATTCTCCAAGAAGAAGCTTCACTTTTTCCGGCGGCTTCATAGCTTGCGGCAGTAAAAACGGTCTCCTCTTTAAAAATGTCGATTTACGATGTCCAGAGATATCTCTATGTATTTTTTTCGCCTCTTCCTCTCTTCCAAGCAAAGCATAGACCTCGGAAGCCGCATTGTAAGCATAAATATTCTTCGGACTGTCTCTTCCGAAAAAGCTCGCCTCCGATTTGCATGGCTTCTTCCGCATACTGTAGATGCCGTTTCGTACTCTGCCTTCTTAATATAGTCTTCCGTAAGACTTAGTTCCGTCTTTATCGTATCCGCATGATAAAAGCTCAAAATATTCTTTCTCGGATTTCCAGAGCTTTCTTATGCTTTGCTAGAGCTTCCTCCATGTTCTGCCGTTCATAATAATAATCTCCGAGATCGCTGTATAGCATGGCGATAACGGAATGATTTATCGCCCACGGTGGAAAGCGCAGCTCCAGGCCCTGTTTAAAGGAGTTAAGCTGCTTTTTCCTGTCTCCGCTGCTTCCGTAAATCGATGCAAGGGTATCGTAGATAAGGGCAAGTTGTACATTCTCTTCTCCGTAAAATTCACTACACTCCTCTAAAGCTTTCTTTGCAGCTTTCTCTGCCTCTTCCGTCCTTCCGAAATTCAGATAGAGTCTCCGCCTCTTCAGATAAATATTGGTATAAGGAAGGTCCATATAGTACTCATACTCTTCCCATAAGCTCACGCCTTCATCAGTCGAGGGCTCTTTCGTATTCTCCCTAAAGCAAAAATAAAACTGTCCTAATTCAATATCGAGGATTCATGGCAACTTCCTTATCGCCCGGGTAGAAGTTTTCTTTATATGTATTAAAGCAAATATTCTATACCAGTCGTTGGCAGCTGCAAAGTCCCCAAACTCCGTTTTTGCACGAGGCTATCATACGGGCCTGACAAAGAGCTTATATTTAATATAGTTTACCTCATCATAAGCATCAGCTAAGCATAGCAAAACCCTGCTCCGCTTTATTCGTTTTAATATAACACAGCGCAAGATTGCACTTCAGTTAAAAACTGTATTCCGTCCTTATCTCCCAACTTGTCCCGAAAAATCACATAGGCATCATTTAGTACTTCATAGGCTTCTTCAAATCTTCCCTGATCCAGATAAAAGCTCCCCAGCTGTTTTTCAATAGTGGCACGTTCCAAAGCTCGTTTTTCTTCGCGATATCCACGCCTTCTCCATTTCCTTTGTCGCTTCCGTATGGGCCATACTCCATAAACATATCCCAAAATCTCCAAAGCATTGTAATACTCCTCAACAGAGACCGAAAATAACGACTTCATGATTTGAAAAAGAGACATTCTCCTTTTTGATCCCCTTTACTACAAGGAATACACACCATTAAGAATAATGCCGACAAGTACAGCAGGCTCAAAAGCGTAATAAACTATATTAAGGCTTCAGTAATCGTTACCTTCCGCTTTCTGTTTCCTCTTCCATCAGCTACTCTCTTTTCCCTTATTTTTCTCTTTTTCCGCCACTCTTTTTAGTACAGAGCTTTTATCTTCTCTCCATTCTCCCTGCATATTCCAGCTATCCAGATTTCTCCTGCCTTAAAGATAGCTTCCTTTTCTTCCTCCGTATGTATACCTTTTTCTTCCGCTAAGCTAAATCATAGAGCATAACAGCTGTTTCGGGTGATTTCTCCACTAAAATATTTTTCTGATTTCCACGGATTGTTTAAAGCAGGACAGCGCTTCTTCCGTATTTTTCAAAAAGCATCTCATACTTTCCAAGCTCATGATATGCCGCTGCGGTAATCGGATGATTTTCTCCGAAGGACTTTTCGGAAAGCGATATAAGCATTCTCAAAGTAGCTCTTTTGCTTCAGGATATTTTTCCGTCCAGAAAACCAAAAGATTGCCATATACATCATAAACCTCCACTAAGCCGGAAAAACATCCGTGAAATCAAATAAGTTTCTTTGAATTCGCATGGCTGAGATCAGCATGGTCAATCGCTGTTTTTAATTTCAGATCTTTCCCCTTCCGAAACAGCAAGATGCATATAAAGTTCAGAACTCGTAAGATTTCTCTTCCCGATATAAATATTGGAAGAGAAAGATCAAGGCCTAAGTTTGCCGCTGATCGCCTCCTCCGGTTTTCCTTTGTGGAGATTTACCTTTGCCATGCTCGAGTAGGTTGAGATAATCCACCTTATCCGCATTTGGTATAATAGTCTTTTTCACTTTGCTTTAAGGACGCGTCATTGGCATAATCCCCCACAGCCTCATTCACTTTTCCGTCCTTTGCAATATCGACTATACAGGTTTAGAACTTCTCTGTAGCAGAGGACGACTGGCACCTCATAGCTCTCCCGCAGCATCATAGATGTAAAAGCCTTAAGATGCCAAGTTCCGGCTAAAGCAGTCTTTTTCTTTTTTCCTATCAGAATTATCCAAAATATACTGAATCTCCTTTAAGAGCTTCATCCGGCATACGATTTTATAATAGTAGTCGTTGCGATACTTTCTCTCTTGTGGCACGCGCTTCTCATACTCTGTTCCCCGAAATGATCCCGAAAGCTCACATAGGCTGAATTCAGATAATCATAGGCCTCGGAATAGCGCCCCATATCCAGATACAGACAGCCTAAACTGTTGTTCATCTTCGCCACTTCCGTCTCGTTCTGACTAAGCTGCTTGGACAGCTCGTCCCGTGCAGCCTTCAAGTCTCTTTCTGCTCGCCTATACTCCAGTCTTTTCCAATTCTCTAAGCCCACCTCATATTGATGGTTGGCATTTTCCGGATTGAGCAACAGGTGGCTTTCAAAGCGCTCCGGCTCATAAAGACTTCCTGCTTATGCCGCCTTTTTGTAAGATTGCTCTTCCCATGGGGAAAAACTATTCCAAGAAGAACAAGCACAAAAAGAAAGCCTAAAAGGCTGAGTGTAAGTCGTTTTTTTGTACCGAAAAGAAACTCCTTCATCGAGGCGTTCTTGATTTGTCTTGTAATAGACTCCTCCGATGAAGAAATACGGGCTTCCATTCTGCGCCCCTCTTCCATAAGTTTTTCCTGTGTTGATTGCATGGATTCGTAAATGGAAGCATGGTGACATTGTTTCCCACCGTTAAGGAATAAAGCTTCTGAAATTCCGGAATCAGGCTCTGCACGGAATCAGGATTTTTAAAGTTATTTTTGCGTTCATCCGCATTTTTCCAAAAAGAAGCTTCTGTAAAAATCTCCTGCACGGTCTGTACCGCTTCGGGAGAAAGCCTCCTGCAAAAGGCGGATTCCTCTCTCCAGTCGATTTGTCCTGCTTTAATCTTCTGAAAGAAGCTCCTCGTCTTTTTCTCATCGGTGTCCGGTTCCTTTCCCGTAAGAAGCCAGTAAAAACAAGCCCTATGGAAAAATATCCGTCGAATAGGAAATCTGATCCACCGCTCTCCTTTTACTGCTGCTCTGTTCCGGAGCGCACCAGCCTAGGGAATAGGAACGAACTCGATATTCGTCTTTCATGGGATGTATGGTCCTCGTGAATCAAAGTATCAAAATCAAACAAATATACCATGATCCTGCAGGTCTTCATTCGATTCTCTGTAAAGGAAGATATTATCCGGCTTACAGTCCATATACAAAAGCCCCGCCATATGTATAGGAGAAATGGCCCTGCACAAAGATTCCATAATGCTCGCAATGCGGTAGAGGCTTTAAGGTACTTCTGTTTATCCTGCTAAGGTATAACCTGCTCCCGGATCCGATACGGCATGCGAGGTATGATTTGCCCTTCCATAAATAAAAGCTCTCGGAAGTGCCGTTCCTGTCGCCATCTCATAATACCGGCTATGCTCAGTCTGACCTTTGGAAAAAGCTTTTTCTCTTTCCAGAAAAGTGAGTCTGTCTTCAGGCAGAAGTAAAAAGAGCATTCTCTTCATTTCTCTCAATATGCAGCGCAGAGGATATAGCTCCTTCACGTGACAGATCGCTCCGCGATATTTTCTCCGAAGCGGTTCAACATACTTCCACGGTAAGCAATGCAGCTTCCGCCAAAGCTATCACTTCTTCTATTTTGATTGTATAGAGGTTTCCGTCATCCGCTTGAAGATTGACGAGAGTCCCCGAAGAAAGAGCCCTTCTTTGATTCTCCCCATATCTTATCCTCCGCAGCATGAATAGCTGAAAAGGGGTTGGTTATGAAGTTCTTGTCATATTCTAACAAAAGGTTCTGTTCAGGGAATAGCCAAACTTATGGATATAAAACAAAAGTAAACGCAATAAGACGAAGGATGATATTTCCTTCGTACATTCTCATCCTTATATGAAACAAGTATTTTTGAGGGATTTCATCGAGACTGATTGCGCTTTAGTCTTGTCGCCTCGTCAGTTGATAGAAGTACCTTTACCTTTTCATAAAAATTCTCAAAGCTATATCTTAAACGAACCACACAAAAGAGCAAAGTTATAACGATCCGACTCAAAATCAACACTAATGCACCTTAAAGACGACTCATCTATTAGGTCCTCATACTGAGCCTCATCAAGCTTATACTCCTCCTGAAACGCCCTTTCTCATCCATTTTACAACAAAGCTTTCATGGAAATTGTTCCCATCCGTAAAATCTTCCTGTTCTAATTGTTCTCCCAGAGTTACAGCCCATGTTCCGGGATTGTCATTTCGCTTTAGAAATCACTAATTAAAAGCGAGTACTACTTTTATTATCTTGACTTTCAATCAAAAGATGCATACAAAAACTGTTGGGTAAATAAGGATCCGAACGAGTCTCCACTTCTAACGCCTCCTGAATACTCCTTCATTAAGTCATTGGAGTTATACTCGTCTCCTCTACTCTTTCCAAATTTGTCCCAAAACATAGCTACACTGCACTCACTCTGTTCTTCCAATGACAAAAGCAGCCTTCTATTGCTTATCATAGTTCTTAGAGCATAGCATAAAAGCGCGGAAGATTGTTTCCTTTCCTTATTATCTTTTGAAAGCTAGTCCGTTTCTTTAAAACCTAAATAATCTCCAGTATTAAAGTAGTAGCTCTTTTCACCGAACTCCTTCTCACTCTCTTCTTTTTCAAAGAACTATATATTTCATCATCGTGTTCCTCAATAAGAATATTCTTGGGGATCATCCAAGGCTATCTCATTACAGATTCCAACGTCTTTCCTATCTCCCCAACTAAGACACCCATTGCCTAACGAAGCGGCCAGCTGAGGACTTGTATATCTTCTTCATCAATACCGGAAATTCCATAGATAATGATTTCTTTATTTAATTGATATAAAGCGCAGTAATAAAAATTTTCGGTACACACAAAAGAAAGAATGATACCATTATTAGAGAACGCTCCAAAAATGTTCCTATGAAATCAACGTAATCTGCATAAGTATTAAACTCACAACCATCAAAACTCGATATGATATTAGAGGTAAAGAGGCAGAGGTAGTTATTAAAATACTATAAATTGTTGTTCAGTACTGCCTAAACCATATAAATATTTTCATTTTCTAGAACTTCTCCTAGAACTGTCTGTCCCCCAATCGAAAAGAAGAACCTATAACTATGGTTTTCGGTCGAGAAACTCGGTAAATGGCAAATAATCTGTCCGTCCAACAAAAATTTGCCAGTAAATCCATCGGCGTGTTTCGTCAATCCCTAAGACTATTTCATTTGAAGCTGTTAACTTTGGAGAGGTATAGCGGGAGGAAACCTCCACTCGTTGCCATACTTCCACAAGTCCACTCTGCGTAAAGGGCGATTCCTTTACTTTTCGAAGCCGGTGGAAGCTAGGCATTTTCTGGACTGACCATGCTGTGCACAATAGTTATCTACTTTTTGAGACCACTCTTTTACAATCTTTAATAATATCATCCCATTGCCCTGTTCGTATCCTGCTATAGCGAGTTTTGTGTTCATCTTGCATTCCACCCTGAGATAGTGTGTGAAAGTGGAAAAGTTTGTAAAGTGGCAAAACTGCGTTCAACTTTTCACACTTTTTCACGGTTATCTCACAGTGAGAGAAAAGATGACAAGTTGTTTACCATTTACGCTGCTAGAACTGTCTGCATCCTCACTTCAAAATCATCTAACATAAATTAATGGTGTCAATTCTCATCCCCAGAAATACCTTGCTGACACTAGCATCTAACACTCTAAGGAGTTATGTCTATAAAATTGGAAACAAACTTTATTATAGGTTGTGTCAAACTACTAAAAATTTTATACAGAGAAACTCTGCAATAATTCAAGAAAAATATAACTAGTGCTGAAACCCGTATCCTAAAATCAATTTTCCATATTTCCAAATTATATACGAAAAATATCATTCCATAATATGGATTGTAATACTCCATCGTGCAATAAGTATATACCAAATGTACACGAGGAAATATAATTTATAATTGCATTATTCTTAATATCCATCTTTAAAAATATGGCAAAAGTGACAAACCGACAAAATAACCTGTACCAGTGAATTAGGGCGGCCACCAGTAATTTCCGAAATGCCATTAATGTTCCATTTTGTGAAGCATACTATGAACGTAGCTAGAACGGTTGATAAAATATCCATCTAATCTTTGTTATCTGTAATGTAGAAAAATTTTCTATTTAAAAAATGCTCCGATAATATATATAACAACCATCCATGAATCGGTTATAAAACAGCTGTCCACTCTATGTTTCCTAAAAGGATGGTAATATCTCCATATTATAAGACTTAACATCACAAAACGATTTTAATTGTCCAGTACTAAGTCGCTCTACAAAGATGAATATAAATGGTTGAAAAAGATATAATAATAAGAAACTTAGGGCAAACTAATACCTGTCAGGTGCAAATGGACAAGACCATTCTTTTTAGAATATAAATAAACTGCTGATTACAGGCTCGCAATAGTGATTCCCAGTATTACATAAAAACCAAACTTGAGGCAATCAAGTCAATAAATTTATCAGTTTTAAATCAGTCTTGTACTACAAAATAGCCTGAAATTAAAAACAAAACAATTTACCCCAATTCCCCTAACATATTAAAGAAATTAATGATTAGCCTATTTCCCTCTCCATCAGAAAAATTTTCCATGAAATGAGCTAAATGAAAACAAATGATCATAAATATAGATAATATTCTTAGAATTTTCAAAAATTACTATTTCTCATTTTTGCATATTTGTTTCCTTAGTTCTATTCTTTTTCTCCCATCTTGTTGTAAAAAGCAAGTTCCAGATTTACATTATCTTATTTTTGGTTTTCTAATATTCTCCATAATCCATTTTCCTTTTAAAATGGAGAAAAATAAAATAATAAATATGAATCCATACTTCAAAACAGGATATTCTGAATAAACAATATCACAAATCCCAAAATTGAAGTTACTAACGATAATACTAATAAAAATTTTCCATCATAGATGAGCTCGCCCTCATTTTCCATCATACATGTTTTTCTATAAAATCCATAATGAATGAAGCAAAAATATAGCAAAAGCAAGCAAAAGTTGTATAAGAAGCAGCAACATAGCCATATGCATTAATGAAAATAAAATTAAGTATATTAAGGCAGCACATATAATTGGAAAGGAATTACTATAGTTATTTTTTATATAATACTCTGTACCTCGCAAAATAATTGAAACATATAATTAAAGTATACCCCTAGGCATATCGGCACTATCGCCTGAACACTGGGTAAGTACCTTTTCTCCACCAAAAATAAGGACAACCTCATATCCAAATAGCATTATTAACAACAAAGATTCCCTGCCAAAACGCCATAAAAATTGGTTGTCTGCGCCAGTGTTTTATTCTCCTTTGACTATGTCATCTGATATTGATAGGGTACAAAAGAGAATTTAATGCATTGGCAAACAATAGAATTAACGAGCCAACGGAATATGCGACACTATAATACGCAACTCCGATGCCGCACATTTTATCTATCATTATCTATCGGAGCTTTGAGAACAAATTCAGACAAATAATGAGGCATTAATCCTAAGCAAAAAGATAAAAGAATGAAAGCCGAACTCCTTTATCATAAAACTTTCGGACTTTTAACATCAAAAATAAATAAATTATAGCTCTAATAATAGATGCGCAAATATTTGCGGGTATATCTTCCATTCCGCTGTCGCAGCAACAAAAATAATGCAGAACACTCCCCAAAACCCGGATATAGTTATAAGTCAAGGGAGACAAATATTGCGGTTTATAATCATAAACTATCTTTTTGTAATTCATCCAGCATTGCATTATGGACTCTAATTGAATATAGAAAAAGGCACAGGATAAGCGGTCTAGACGGTCCTGATGATTTTCGATAAGGGATTAATAAATACCACTGCAAAAGAGTCCAGGATAGTGTAATTATCAGGCTCAAACTACATAAGGAAGATAAAACTTCTATTTTTCATATTTAACATATAGATTCGTATGGACCTATATAAAAGTTAGGGGCTAATAAATTAATCACCAACTGCCATGCCATAAACGTATTGACAACTCCATACTGCTCTCTTGTCAAGATTCTCGTAGGCGTGCATAACATAGAAATCGCCTTCTGCGAAAAACCGCAAATTTATGAAACCAAATCCCACTCTTAGGGACAATTGACTGCGTTTATATTTTGTATATATTTCTTTAATCATTTAAACTTTTCTCTACATATTTTAAGTTGCATCACTTGTTTTCAAACTAACTTATCAAGTGAGTCTATATTTAGTATAGGAATACCAATTACCCAAATTCATTCTATTAAATTTGCAGATATTTAACCAATCAAACAACCACTTATCTTTTCTTTCCTCTGAATAAGATATCCATTAATCCAAAGTAGATTTGGAGGGAAATATCTACTTCTAAGTAAATATTTATATCTAAACTCTACATTTTCAACAAGTTTTTCTCTCCATCAAAAATCCCTATCACAAAAGCATCGAAATCGCTTTTTAAATCTTCAGGAAAAGGATGAACTGTAAGTATAAATCAACAGCATCATAGCCTATTGGAACATATCCATATTTTTCATATAAATCCAGCTGTAGAGCCTCTTCTTGAATATTACTTATTAGTTCAGTATTTTCTTTCTCTTTCCTATATCATCCAATTCTACAGGAACTTTCCGTCAACAATAGATAGACTATTTGCTGTTCCAACATTTTCAAACATTAAATGCTCAAACAAATACATTCCGATTTAAACTCCTCAATTATACTTACCGCGCTTGAGTCAACTGTAAGCCATGCAGCCACCTTATCTCCAAGCTTCTTTTCACATGATATCGACTTAACAAACTGAAGTCCATACATATTTATCTTACAATGTATCGACATATCTCTTCCAACTTAATTTGTGTGTTCCCATTAATACTATTATTAACAATACCTATCGTACCTTCAAATAATTCATTTTGCTCTAAATACCAGTAACTCATTTTGTCTCTACATTTTTCTCTAATAGTCAAAAGGATTGTATTAATAACCTCATCATATTTATGAGCTGAAGATCATGTACACTCACCTCATCATTAATGTCTATGCCTATATATTTTTGGCAAGATAAGATATTCAACATATTTTCATCACTACCATTTATTAATATTTGAATGATTTGTTTCCAAGAAAAATCGACTTACTCGGCAAAAAGTCTGATTAATGTCTCAACAGACGAATCATAATATAAAAGCTTGGTAAACATTATAATGTTTTAATAAGTCTTAAATAAATGCAATTTTCAGAGTCTTCGGAAACAACATTTCATAAATATTAAATATCCTCTCTTGCCATAAAGTTTATTTATTTTAAGTTCCCTCTATTAATCCAATGGCAAAATTCAAACAAAAATGGTGCAAGAGTAAACTCTCCTATCGACGCTCCACCGTATTGTCTGAACAATGATTGGATAAAGCTGATTGATGGTTTTAAACGGGATTTTGACCAATCGATCTGATGAATAAACTTTACGGGTGTGGCCTTGAGCAGGCGAAGCAGTTGCCTCGATGCCTCGTGATTCAGCCTTACTAATATCAGTAATTAGATTGTCACTATGTATGTATAATTTTCGTATTATCTATATTAAGATCATGCAAAATATAATCATATAGTGTCCATAATTTTTGTTAGACCTACTTCAGCTGAAATATATAACTTCTCGTATGATATGTTTTATTTTTAAAATTTCAACTAGTACAATTCCTAGGCAAGTACACGTCTGTCGTTATAATAACTTTCTTCTCTAACTCTACATTCTTGCCAACGGAACAATCGCCTCATTCCTTATACAGTTCTTAACCTCAAACTCTATCTCAATTTCTTTTAGAATCGAAGAAGCAGGATATTCAAATAAGAATATATTTCATCCAAGGTTACTTCTTCTTTTTCGGTCTAGCTTTATACTCAGCAAAAATACGATCTATATAAAATTTATGCTCATCTACTTTCTCTACAGCATTTCTCTCATTGTAAAGCGGAACTACTCTAAATACATCCTGAGGTGATTGTACAGTTCTAAATATTAAGGTATCAAATAAGTCAAAAAGAGACATATTTCAAATTTTTGCAACCACGACTATTCTCCTTTTATATAGTATTTATAGCTCCCCATCACCTAGTTGCTTTCCCCACCTTCTACTCCTATCAGCCCCAAATCTCTCATCTCCATTTTCGAATATTTAAAAATCTTCACCATTTACAATAGGAGAAGTAGCATACAAAAGTTGCCTTTGTTAATAAAGAGTATAGGAATCCATCTATTTTAGGATTACATATAAATCTTTAGTAGACATTTGTATCAAGACTTGCACTGTCTTATTCACATAGTCCGGTTTTCCATGGCGTATATTTCCTTACCTTCCAGAATATCCGCTATTCACTATGCCATGTCCATCTCCATATGGATTACTGGCTTTTTACTCATTTTGTCATACTCAGTCTTATCTTCTAAAAAGGTTTTAAAATGTTCTATAAATAACCTCTTCATCAGTTCCTACCAGCTTCAATACCCTGCATCTACCCCTCCGGTCGCTCCGTAGTGTCCCTCAGTCGGCAAAGTACAGGCACTCCATAGTCTCGGCATTCTTCCTGTATTCCGCCGGAATCTGTCAGACAAAGAAATGACCTTGCCTCAAAAATTAGTGAGCAATCAAAACAGTTATACGGGTTTCGATAAGTGTATTCTATCACAGTCTGCTAATTTCCTCTTCTGCTAGTTCCCAGACCAAAGGATCCATATGAATAGGATAGATAGCCTACATGTAGGATGTTCATCGAGAACTCGTCTTATAGCCCCTAAACACTATGGCGCTAAACCCTCAAATTCTCCCTTCTGTGCGTGTTATGAAAATAAGCTTTATCTCTTCCTACCCATTTTCAACTCCGGATAGTGTACTCTTCCTAACAGTATATTGCATTGCGTCAATCACTGTATTTCCGGTGATATATATATTCTCAGCTTTTTCTACCCTCTCGTAATAAATTTTTCTCTAGCAAGAGGTGTCGGGGCAAAGTTATATTCAGCCACAATGGATACAGCTTCCCTATTGAATTCTTCCGGAAATGGAGAATAGATATTATATGTCCAGAGTCCTGCTTCCACATACCCCACCGAATCCGAAGATAAAAAGATGCAAAGAGCAGTAGCAAATGTTGTAGAGGTATCTCCATGAACCAAAATAACATCCGACTTTTCGTTTTTCCAAAACGTTTGCAATTGAACTGAGAATATTAGTTTGTGATGTCAAACAGGTTCTGCCTATTCTTCATGATATCTAAATCATAATCAGGTCCGGATAGAAAATGCTTCGAGAACCTGATCCAACATTTGACGATGTTGCGCAGTCACACAAACACAACTTGCAATTGTTTTCTTTTAATCTCATTTATCAGCGGACAAAGCTTTTATTGCTTTCCGGACGAGTGCCGAAAACTCACCATTATCTTTTCAATTAACTACCATCCTTTCAACTTATAATTTTGCAACAAGCACCCTTTGTCATTAAGTAATAATAATCATCACTTTGATAGTTGTAAACGTTGAATATGCAGGAGTGCTGTTCAGAAGTGAAAACATCTTACACCATAAAAACTGATAACATTATAAAGATATAGCAATTTATCAAAAGAACTTCGCTTTAATTCTAAAAATATATGGCAAAAGACTGAGTACTAAGAAAAATACTGCAACCCTCATAAGTTCCATATTATAGCCAATAGTTAAAGCCTGAATAAATGCACCTATAATATATATATTCAACACCCTTGAATCTTAAATTGCATGTCTTTCGTTCGTCCGATATCACAAAAGAATCAGTATAATAAGTGTTGTATTCGCCATTGCTCTAATGACCAGTATTTGAATAACTCAGATATGCAAAATGCTGTTCTGTTCAAATTGTAAGAACTTATTTTTCAGCATATCAGTCTCGAGCATCCCGACTAAAGAATTTATTTCTTTTGAGTTCCTATAGTACCAACTGCCAGTGCTATGGTAAGACCTTCAAAGTATTTTCTTTTAAAGCTCAAAGCTCTTATGATAAAACCCGGATATACTATAAAAGAACACAATGGCCACAAATGAAAACATCGACGCAAATAAAATCATCGATAATTTCATATATATTTTCAATATACCTTATTGAGAGCAAACATATCCCATAACAGCGATATTTGTTCTAACAACAAATAGTCTTGCACAGCCTGTAGCCCACCATATGAAATAAGTCGCTATCAATGTTGATTTATTATTTTCTGTTACGCAATACGCAAACTCGTTGTTTGCCTGCCCAATTTGTCTCGTCAAGATAAACTGATGCCCGATAAAAAGCAAAAAGATGCAACAGATGCCATATAGTAGAACTGTATAATCTTCCGTCAAGTAATTAATCATCCTCATAGCCAAATAATATACGAGGCCTGATGGCAATAATGAGTGTAACTACTTGTTTCAAAGAATGAATATTTTCCCAATTAAAAATGCTATAATATCCCTCCCAATCCCCCAGTGTTTGGTTCCACCTTATAGTGCTCATAAACACAGAAAATTGAATATATGAAACAAAATTATTTTGCTCTCTGCCTCTCGATAGTGCTGAATTGTTCCAATAAGGTCAACAACATTAAACTTATAAAAACAATCCAATACCACATTAACTCATCCCTCTATTATTTTCTTCAAAAGTTTCTTTACAATTTTGCATGATTGCAAGTGAATAATGACTTTCAAAGCCTTCTGAAATCCTTCTTCTGAATTTGTCCATAAGCAGATTCCTCTGTTTTCAAAAGACTCAGTTTCTTGGATGAAGTCATCTGATGTTTCTAAACAGTAATCAAATCTTGTACAGACTCCATATCCGGCACTGAATGATTCGTCGTAATCACCCGGAAGACCGCGACGAAGAGCTCCGCTATTTTTACTTTCATCCGGCACCATAGAAAATCGGTGCCTACATATGCATAGGCTTGGAGATAATAAGGATCTATATCATTTTGGATTCGAGTATAAAAACATTAGGAATCATATCTGCAAGATGCTAATCTTATCATTTGGCTTGGATCCAGCAATTACTAATGCATATTTGTCTCTCAAAATCTTCATCTGGCTTTTGACCATACATTTTCAAGGAACCATGTAATTGCTTCCGCATTTGGACCAAACCATAATGATCCGGTAATTGCCACAAAAAGGTTTAGGTAGTCTTTTCTTCCTTGGATGTATTAAATTGCTTTACGCATACCGGCATTGTTTATATTATTACCTTGTCATCATATAACTCAGCAAGCCTTCTTTTTATCCTGTGGTGTTAATCAAAAGAATAACATTCGCATATTGAATGCATCGGCTCTTTTACCTAGTTTCTTATGTCACAAAGTTGGTTAAATTTTTACTATATATAAAGCGTCAAAATAATCGCTTTCTACATATGAGCTCTAACAATCACGGTAATCCTTTTTCTTTTGCCCAGCTCACAACAAAATCTTGTCTTGCATAATCAAATAGCAACAGTCAAATTCTTTAGCATCTATTGTTACAACTGTTTTATACCAAGACTCATAAAAAGCTTATTGTAATTCCCCTAGATATAGATCCAGCCCCCTCTTGAAAATATCATTGCTTTGCTTTGATAAATGCAAACTCTCTCTAATTTATATTGTGTACTCATCAAATTCCGAATTGATCAAATTCCAGGTCCAACATATGTCACATCTGGCAAAGCTACATAATGGATGCAATGACCATGAGCTCCAAGTGCCGCCGCTATCAATCTTTCTGCGATGGCAAAGATAAAGAAGAAGTATTTTAGTCGTCATTTTATACATTTAGCTTACTCCTATCTTTCAGCACTTTTTAATGCTCGTCTATAGTAGGGCATCAATCCCTTTAGAAGCGTCCAACTCAGTATCAATACTTCCGGTATGTACGTCAATCTTTTTGAGATCCTGATTCTGAAATAGTCCATCTTTTCATTATTCTTAATCCATTCAGCTGCTTTTTGTAGATGTGTCAAGCTTCTTGTAAACAAAAGGACTATCTGGATTTTGTCTCAATCAAAGTGAGAGAAAACACTGCACAAAAAGAAACCACATCGACTAACTGCTCAGTGTATGCTTTATTTATTCGACTCGATGAACTCATGAATATCCATCAGACACAGTCCTGCTATCAAATCTTGTATAAAGGACCTTGAAAACTTCTAAAAGATGTGACAGAGCACTTCAATAATATTATTGGCTTCCTATGTTCTGCATTCGATTAAAACAGGCTGGATTTATCTTGCAATATTTGTTCCTCAAAAATTCAGCATCATATCGTACAGCATCCCTGTTCTTCCAATATTTTGATTGTAATGTATTATCTGCACCATATCTTCCGGCTGAAATGATAATGGACTTTTTCGACTAATATATATAGTTCAGTACACTTTAATATCATTTCCGTCTGTTCATCAGACTATACTGCAAAGATATCTGCGGTTTCTGATCTAACATATGATCGGGATGCAGATGAACCAAACGATTATGTCCTTGTCCAGCACATTGAGTTACTTCTGTGATGCTCTCCGTATTCCCAGGCTTCTGCAAAATCCACAAAAACAGAAGCCTTTCGACTCATATTCAATCGAACAAATCCATTCAAATAGGGATTCCATGTTCCTTCCCAGTTTCGTCTTTCCAAATCAAAGCATCCAACGTGCGCTTTCCGGTGGAGACCTTCTGTATCTATAGATATGAGAACATTCTGTTTATAATGTCATTCTGTATCTTCTCCACGCTGAGTTTAAGTGCTTGTCCGCCACTACTTCTTCTGTGATTTTAATGCAGTTCCTCCTCAAATACTTTTCTCATATTATAAGAACATTGATGCATCTATCAGCTCTTTGGGGTGCTTATGATTAACAGCTATCCCTACTCATCTATCTACAAGCTCAGATAGATACGTCCTTAACTGCTAATAATAGGAAGTCTACTAATACGGATTCATATAATTTATTAGGCAAAGGCTAATGCTCAGTGGATTATCAGCAGTGTATACAGCATAAACGCAGTCAACACTACTAGCATAAGATTAGCTATATCCATTTTATAATCATATTTTTCCTGCACGATTTTGCCACGAGCTTTGTTGCTGCAGTACTGTAGAAATTTCATCATGGTCTTGATGTTGACTGCCTGCCTGCAAATAGCACCGTACAACCCGCAAACCTCCGCTGCATCAACCAGCATCTTCGTCTGATCTAAATATCTAATGCCACTGCAAAAGCCAAACGTAAAAACTCCGTCATTCTTCGTAATATATTTATCAAAGACACTCCTTTTCCGGGGCATTAAGAATGCGTAACACCTTCTCTTTATCAATCAGTTTGTAGTAATATACACTATAAAATTTTCCGAAGTGATAACCAGATAATCAACTATTCTAAAAACATCTCTTTTCAATATTCTTAATGCTGTTGACTATAATCCTGTTGATTAACTGGGCTCTTCAATATATATTTCTCGAAGATCTGCCACATCATAAAATAGCTTAATATCCCGATGTTGTTGCTGCTGTTTTCGCTATAAATGAAATCAAGCCCATCTGCATAAATCAAATCCGGTTTTCAATTCATTTAATTCACTAGTGCTATGATACCCTCTAGATACTGTGTCTCTTTAAAAATATGCTAGTGACCGTCGGTGAAATCACATCATAAATAAAGGCATTGACTAACGTCCGTTCAAACGCAGGTTCCCAAATATCTTGGCTCTTTCTTCTCGATGCATATAACATTTTACTATCATATTCCTTAAAAACTTTTATGCGTTTTATTTGTTGTTTTCGGATCCGGAACATGTGTGAGTAAAAACATGTCTTCATTTAATAACCTTTCCACTTTTCTTTCTATGATAAATGATAAACACCGGGCTTATTACAGATAGTATGACGATCGAAAAACAATCTTGTCCGATAACTTATCCATATTCTCTTTAATTTCACATTGTGTTTTACCATGATGACCACGAAATCCAACATCTTTAGGGAGTTCATCAGAGACTATGATGCTGGTTAGCCACGGCATCTTTTTCAATATGAGGGATCATAGACTTTTTAGTCCGGTAGCAAGATGATGCTCCTGACTTTCCAAAAGCTACGAAATGTCGGAGACTCGCGCATATCGTCTACATTTTTCTTTGTAATGTGGTCCATACAATCCAACACTTTACTACATCATTCAGAGAATTCTCTTTCATAATGTCACATATATTCTATATGGAAAACTACAAATCAGGCATTGAATCCGTTGGTCTTCAGTGGTTTCATTGATTACTTTAGTAAGAGCTCCGGATAATCTCTGCTACTCATGGATCAACAGAAATACAATGGCCACCGACGCCGGACCGGAGCTGGAAGGAATAATCGCCGCGGATGCATGTTACAGATTTCTGTAATTTCATGGAACATCCGCACGTCATGCCTGCACACACCGTCTGTGGACTCATTTGCAAAGTGCTAATATTAACCTGCACGAAAAGTATTTTTCCACCACCTTGGTCATTTTCACGCCGTTTAATAGTTTGTAATAATGATTTCTCCTCGGCAAAGAGGAATAAAGTTCGCTACTCTTTCTACCTCTTTGCTATACCGCTCCAGTTGTTCAGTTGTTTATGAAGTAGCTCATAAACCATATTCCCGGAATAATTCTTTCCGGCGCATAGGCATAGAGCAGTATATCATTTCTATTCTCTCCTCCAGAATTGGACGTGTGTCTATCGTCCGCGAAACCGAGAGTTCTCATAGCAAGAGTGCATCTTTTGGTGCACCTTTAAGAATATCTTTTATGGCAAATCACATGCCAGGGTCTATCTTTTTACTCAAACTTATATCCTCTAAAGTCAGTACGGAAACTATATACATATCCGTATGTTGATACTCTGTTGTCAAAATCTGATACCGGCCTTTAATGCATCCTGAAATAAGTCATCAAGCCCTTTCTCTTTGAATGTTGTCTGTACGGAATTTACAGCACAATCAAGTCTTTAGTATAATCAGTACCACAACATCCGCTCCACTGACTTCGCTAACATTAGCGCCGTCGGTACCGATCATAAGCCCAGACCTGTAACATTAATCATCTATTCTTTTCCCCCTATCTATTGTAACTATGAGTTCTTGATCTGCTTTCACTTTTAAAAATGATATCCCGTTAATTTTTCATTGTTTAAATAATAAACGCTTCTATACGCTTCTTTTGTTTCGTAATCAACAAAACCAGCGTTACTATGTAACTCTACCAGTTCTTTTAGAAGTATCTCGTTTTTCACTCAATGAGTTTTACAAAGGCGTATGAAAGTGAATCCTTAGCATCTTCACTACTTTGTCCATAATTGTATATCTATTTCCTTTGAGACTCTTCTTTGATGTGTATATCCATGATTCTGTAGTTCCCTCAAATGTCGCTTCTGTTATTTTATCTAATTTTCGTTTCTGACCAGCCCGTGACCATAAAGCGAGAATAGATATTCATTTGTAGTTTATTCTTGACCACAGCAGTATTATAGGCACCTATTCTCCATCAATTCCCGCCCTCTTTAGAAAGCATGAGGAGAAGTGTTTCCGCTATCTGCAAAGCCCATTTACCGTTAACCCGTAAATCCAGGGTGGGACTGATCCATATGCGATGGCCTAGAATGATATTCCTTCGCTACAATCATTGCCCATGAATCACTATTTCTTAATGTAAATCCAGCATTCCTCGACTGTGATGATACCTTTTTAACCTTTCTCTACGTATTGTTCAGATTTCCTTTCCCGGAGAACGATTAATTTCTTGCTGAGGCATGATAGCATCCGGCAATTTGTTCCAGCGAGATAATGAATATACCAGCAGTAATGGTGGCGCGATCTCTAAAACCACACGATGTTACCGCGGAAAGATTAATGCCCCGTCATTTTGCTCCATAATTGGGCATGCATCACCGTCTTCATCCTGAGCATTGATACATTAAAGTGCGGATACTCCTTATTCTGTCTGCTGCTGTTTCTACTAAAGCTGTTTGCCTGTTGCCCTTTCACACATGAGAGATGATACGTCGATTATCTTGTAATGCTAGTCTTTGATAATTAAAGGGAAAAGCAGCTATATCTACATCTCCATAAACTGTTCTTCCATAACTTTATCGCACTAGCATATGCTTTTCAATTTCCTATCATCTCACAACAATATGCGAGCAATCCACATTCCCATCGAATTCAGAAAAGAGTACGATTGACACGGTACGCACTTATGCATGCATGGCCCATATATCTTACCCATAGCAGCTGGTGATTAGCTCCTTAAGATATATGGCATCCAATATTGCTCGTAATTCGCTTTTTCAAATATAGTATAAGCAAGTAAAGCATTTATCATCACTCAAACTACGCTCTTGTCCATTTATAATTGGCTCCATAACCATGTTTATTCTCAACCCAATCCCTCGAGTTTGTTCACTAAATGCCTATAATACTTTTCATCATTAGTAAGTAAATATGCTCTTTGCAAAAGTGATAAAATGAGAAAATCGTGAGGCCTCATAAACAACCTTAATATCTCCATTTTCTGCTATCTGACGAAATCAGGTATTTCAGTGCCATTTTTAAGCTCATCATGTACCTCTTTCGGTTAAAGATTTAATTGCCAATCTGAGTGGATATCCATAATCTAAAGTTCAAAGAAGAAAATCGCTACTATAACTCGCTTTACAGCCGTCATTTTACCAATGTATCAGCATCTCTCTCTTCCTCTGTTTATGCATCAGATTTTATAAAAACTCGCAGGATTTCTACATCTACGCAAAAAGATTAAAGCCTCGTTGGATACAAATGTCGTGCAATTTCTAGCTGGCGGAAAAATTTGCTAAGCACTTAATCGTTTAATGCTATACAGTCAGTCGATAAACATCAAAGATTCCATATTCCGATAAAATCGATTTTAGCATTCCTAGTTTCCGCATCGCACTACGCTCTCAATAACCGTGCTCGTTACATCTCTCTGGGCGAAATTCTGAAATCAATCTTCAGCACCATCTCTAGCATTTTCCAATGCTGTCTCTTTCCTCTTTACTCCATATCATGAAATCTAATAATCTGTTTCAGCACAAAGCGGTTCCGGTGTATCCTGTTCCAATTCAACTCCACATTTATATCGATTGATAATCGAATACCCCATGCGTACAGTTGGTATAATAGGTTTGCCACACGCCATATATTCAAAAGCTTATTGGAACTATTTTCTTGTCCAGATTATATTGCCCTATGCGGTAATTCAGTATACTAGAAGATTTACTCAAAATGTAAGGCACATATTGACGGTTAATAAAAGCCTTTAAGCTTTACGTTTTACGACCTTCAACACTTTTACTCTCTCTCTTAATTCTTCTAGCTGTATTCCATCTCCATATACTAAAGACAAATATCTTCACTAGCTTTTATTCTTTTGTAACAAAAGCAGAAGTTAAAATATTTCCCTACATTAATGCTGGGTCAAAATAGCCCCCATAAGATACATTAAATTTCGAGGTGTCAACTACAATCTCTTCATCTTCTAAGATTACATTTTCACTTCGAAAATCACATGTATCCAAGATTTATTCCATTATTTATATAATGACATTTTCCTAAATCAATGTCTCTCCACCTTGTTTCTATAAGTCATTTTCTTTTCTTTAAGATGAGTCTACATCTCCTTCTTTCGTAAATATTAGGCATCTGCATTTTATAAATCAATGTTCACCCTTTGATTAAAATTTTACGACAGACTATTTTCTTTGTGCCATTCAGAGCTAGATATAGCCTCTGGCCATAGATCCGAACTTCACATATACAAAGGAATTCCCATGCTATTTTATGCACGGCAGCAGCCATCGTCAAAGGGGTGAACAGACGACGTGCGAAAATCATCAGGTTTACCTGTTCTTTTTCATATTGTCTTGTTACCGAGGAGATTGCGCATAAAAACTGATACATATTCGCCAATACGATCCACGCCACTACTATGATGATACTGGTTTAACAAAAACAAATGGTATGAATTTTGTACTGCAAAGAGATATTCCGCTCCAAGATTAACCTTCCTCTCCGTTTGACCAGGTGGATGCACAAAATAATCAAAACATCATGCACCAAGTTTAAATAATCTTTCTGCAAACCAATGTTATGTCTTCAGCGCGAAATCTCTAACTACATATTTGTACGCATGATTCAGTAATGGATTTTCCTCCTATTCACCTCCTCGCAGGAGCTCAATAACTATATTCCACTTTCTTCTACTACTTTTGACTACTACAGCTCCTGCGCCAACCATGCAGTCCATACTAGGTCATTAGTATTATTAATACAGACACCGATGCCCACCTATGTATCCCAATCCCAGCAGTACCTGCGACTTTTGCACCAACCGATATGGGCAAAATCAGAAATACAAAGTATCATCTTCTACAACTGACGGGGTTAATATTACGATGTATTCTAATAGGTTGCACTACTAGTGACCGTGTTTGCCATGATCGCACAGTACCCTCGTCAATCTTCCCGCCCGCACGGCTGAGTTGTGCCGAAGGGTGAATAGCCGTATAAAATCCGCCCTGGATTATATCGCACAATTTTCTCCCACTGTTTGTGGACTGCCTATTGCAAGAGAATTTGTCCTTATAGCACAGCACTTGTTTAGTGACAGAACAGGAAATTCACAAAATTCACTTACAGTTTCCGGATTGTCATCTAAGAATCCAAATACTTTGTCTCTCCTGGCTTCTGACACAATATCACGCAACAACCTTTCCATGTTCGGATGCTCCTGCCTCTGACTGACTGCGCGTGCAGTGACTTCGATCATAATTCGGCCTCTCGCTGGTTTCCTCACCAGATAGATGAAAGAGATTCCCTGGAATTCTTGAGGATTCTTACTTTCTGCCCACCATCCAAAATTTTCATCCATAATGATTTTTCCTACATCCGTGTTTACATCATGTAGCCGCAATGACAGGAAGACCATAATTCATATAATCACAGCGGCAGGAAGGAAAGTTAGGAATGGTAAATCTATAATCTATAACATTCCAACATCACAAGAGTCCGCAAGCGAGAATACTCCTCCTGGGGTAATAAACAATCTATTACCGTCACATCGCTGAAGTTGGCATTTTAATGTATAAATCCATTTTGGAAAACTCGGTTCCCGATCCGCATAATATAAAATAGCGCACCTTCTATTTCAGAGCAGCTATCAATTGCGTCAACAGTGTAATCTCTGCATTCTGCGGCTTTCCCAAAGTTTCCGCGCCACAAAAGTAAAGTATTTATCTTTTGGAATTTATATATTCTCTAAAAATTGCATCGTCTTTATGAATATCGGAATCATCCACAATATCTATGGTATTGAGGAGCAGAAAGCTCTGGATTTATCCTTTACTATGTCTCCATTGTTTTTAAAATACAAAATCCATGTTGGCATTTGACTGTGCAACTATTTTATCCCACGATAGACGGTACAGCTGTTTCTCAATATGTTTACAAAGTGCCTACTACGCAATCCCTTTCCATCCTAAAGCACAAAATACCTCTGTCAATAGCATTTTGCGAAGTATATATATCTTTTCAGTGGCAAAATGGGTATAAGCATTGTGTTTCTAATTCTGAAACCAAGCATGCTATGGTGATAGGAGAGGTAGTGTATAAGTCAAGTCAAAAGGACAGATTTAGCTTCCCAATACTTATCTATCGCCTTTTATAAAGATATCTAGCGTCAGTGTGAGCTTCCCTTTCTCAATCAAATTGGTTTTGTAATGTTTCCACTCTGACTCTTAATATATTAATTTCTTTTTCTCAATTCCAGTTCGAGTGGCTTGACCGCTACGCTTTTCAATGCACCTACCACATATACTTTATGGCCTTCCTGTGCAAACTTCTTTAATAAATCGGTATGAGACACCACTATGATTAAAATTATATACCGCACCTATTGTTGAAAATAATATTCGCATTAATTCACCTCTTGCTGCGAGAGAATGCTGTTTCTTTACATCGTTGATTATCTTTTGTTTTTAGTTTCCGGTAAATGACCGTGTACTTTTCCTATTAAATATTATCACCATTGTGAAAAGCCATCTACAAATCGTCGATAAGTTTCTCCTGAATAAATATATTTCCGCCTCAAACATCGGGTGGCCATGAGTGAATCTTCATTTTATCTCCTCGATAAAGACCATCCTGATTATTTATCCACTCATATCGAATCCCAAGCTGTTTACAGCTTGAGAGATCTTCGCCATCCATTATCACCAATGTAAAGCATTTCTGATCCTTGTATCCTCCACTTTGTCGTAAGAATGCGACAGCTTGAGTATCGCAAGAGTTTTCTAAACTGTTCCCCTCTAATTCATCCGTTATTATAATATCATCTACCAACTCTTCCGATGTAGGCTTTAATTTTATTTCTTTGCCCCTCCGGCCCGACGTCCCGTTATAATCTATCTTTTGAGCCTTGCTTCCTATAATTTTGAAAACCCTTTCCTTACATATCTGTCATATATTTTATAATTGGAATAGTTTCTCTGTAAGCTTGAGGCGCTTCTCTTTTAGCTCTATCTTTCTTTTCTCCTACTTAACAAATACTCATCAATTGCTTGATTTTCCGCACTTTAAAAGTATGGTCCAGAGTTGAGGAAAATGCTTCAGGGTTGATTCAAGTATTCTGCCTAGCTTTTGAGAAACCGCTACGAACATATTCTGTTTCACTATAAGGTATCATCTATAAATCATAACTCCGCTAATTTACCATTGCTGGGCTTCTATGTTCAGTACAAATGCTTTGGTCAAATCTACTAAAAACAGCACCATCAGCAGGTCATCCGGCTCAAACTTCGGTGTTTCACGGATAATAGCTGAAGAATAAAAATAGCACTATTCGCACCGTGCCAATCATGCAGGAGCTCCAACACGAGTTATCTCAATATAGTAGTTGTCGCCACTACTTGTATCCTTTGATTAATTGCACGGTAATTGGCCCTGAGGCGAGCTAGCACAAAGCCTCTTCATTTCTTCGTGCATCTCCTTGTTAACGCAGTTTGTGTTTTTGAAGTACTTCCCGCGCACAGATCGCCTTATTCTCGTACTATACTTATTGGCTCTCCATTCCCGTCACAAAATATCAATTGTATGTTTCACCTCCGTCAGTATATGGTTGCACAATATATAATCTTCCTATTTGTGCAGCATGTATTTACAAATCTTCCTCATCCTTAATCTTAAATGCGTTGATGGAGCTACTACCATCACTGGCTTTGTAAAGCAGGATATCCTCCTTTGTATCGGTCATTAATCGGAATCGGGGCCTTTAATCCACACCAGTCTATAAAGAATTGAGAGGTCTGTATTTTATACTCTACGAGATTCGTGTCATATCGAGTGGATATCATGACTACAATGTCCTTAGACTGCTATTTTCTGATAGAACCGGTAAAATCCCGTATCTATGGTGAGAGTATAAGCGAAGTCTCATCTTATCTTCTTCTACAAATTTTAAACTCCGGAATATAATTTTATCCTTTCATCCGCATACTATTTCGTGAAAAATCACAGTAAGCCAAAAGGAAGGAGCCGTTTCCGTCATATCACCCGCATTTTCAAAAGGAATATTGAGGCATAACGCAGCTTGCCTAAAAGCTTGCACCAGTTCTACACGCCTACCCACTCCAGTAATAATATCCTTATCTCCTTCATATTTTCCTTCTACTTTTACTCGTTTTCCACGTAAAAACACGGCATTGACACACATCTCAACTTCAGCAGATCTTCCCTCCGGAATTTTAAAACACGCTCCGTACAGTATCAGCAATAATTTTTAAATCTAAGAATGTAATATGATCTACGTACTCTACATCCAACAAAGCTTCTCTTTCGCTTGAGAAATTTCCTTCCTCTCTGGACTGGGCTAATCCGAACGATTCCGGCCTAACCTCATGTCTTCAGCCTGTTCTTTCATTATAGAGTGGGTAAATATACTCACCACAAAGGCCTTGGCCGAGTGGAGGACATTTCGCTTTCAATAATGTTAAATAATTCGAGGCAAATTCATCAGCAATGAGCTTGAACGCAGAGATCTGACCAAAAAGTAGTTAAGCGTTTTCATCAGCTAATAAGCTGTCCATTCTCATCTTTTCTGTCTGTCATAGTCCTAAATTTATACAATTTAAACACTTTCCCGTCTTTTTCCCGGCCTCTCACTGTTCACAGCAATGAACCTAGGAATACATGAACCAGAGAAGGTGAGTGTAACGGGAGACTAGAGTAGAGATAGGGCCCAGCAGCTCCGCCGCGCTTTTGATAAACCGCTCATATGCCATATACCGTACTGTGCTGCGTCATTTTCTCTGCCCAGTAATTCTGTAACAAAGGCAATACCGGCAACTAAAGTTGAAAATAAGCTTCCAGAAATGCCTTACAAAAGTTTTGCAAGATCTTCATCTATTTTCCACTCCAGCTATGAATAAGTATTATTTGCATCCTATAAAAAGTCATTGAAATGCTCTCTTCACCACTTCAATCACTCTCCTAGCTCTTCTTCCGTCATTTTATTGTCGGATGGCGAGGCAGAGTCACTCTTTTGGAAGATATCTTGCCGGTATCATAGTCTCCTTCATCAATATATATGCATTTGTCCGACTGCGTCCAGTACCTTGTCGTGTCACCAAAGAGCATTCATCCTACTCAAATCGGCTGTATATGCATAGGCTTCCCGATGGGACGGCTTTCTTGCCATTGACTCGCGTGAGCATTTCCGCAATCTGCCAGTGGATTGCTGTTTGAGGGCTGATATAAAGGATTCTCTCTCTCTCGAGACTGAGTGGAGACATGGCGTCATATCAATAAGAATACAGCTCAACCAAGTTTGGCTCCTGTAGCATCACGGGATTCATGCGATTGGCAAATCCTTAAGCTCTGCTGTATCTTTCGATAAATTTCTCTTTCGCAATATGTTTCGTCAAAGATAAGGCATTTGTCCTCGTACTACTCCGACTAATCATTAGAGCATTCGATGGTTATAGCCTATCTCCTCATGCGTGATACCAAGGAGCATCTTCTCTGGACTGAGTGCTCCATTTCTCTTTACTTATCTGCATCTTCCTTGGAGTCTGTTAAGAACATCCCGCAGGAGCACCTGTAATGATTTACTTTCCATTCCAGCTATAGCATTATAGTTTGCAAAGGCACGGTTTCTATCCCCTTATATCTCTGCACCGAGATTCTGCAGCATCTTCTGCAATAAGGGCACCATGTTTCTTCACCAATTACTAAAATCTCATCCATCTCCGGGTGTTTCCATAAAGATGAGCAAGTACGATTATGCATCCGGATCGATCGTGAATGCTCCAACACTGTGGATCACACATCTTCCAGTATCACTGCTGCTGTATCAATAAATACAGCCTCTCCATCCTCACGCTGCTGCCACAGGATTCACGGACGCATCAAAGGGTTTAAAATCGGAGACAGAACACTGTCTGCCCTGTCCAAAGCTGCTTCGTTCGCTCTGGCCCGACCGTAGAGCTTCTCTCCGGCTCGAGCTTCGTCCAGCAGGAGATTGAAGTGCTGCAGTCCCCGCAGAAACGTGCTGCGTATTGACAGCCTATTCTAACTGCTGCAACAAGTTTCTCTAACTCATTTATATTTTTCTACTGCAGGACATCCAGTTGCTCCTCAAAGCGCCTCTTGCATGAAAGACCGTTCCTCCCCACCATGGTCAGGGGAACTTAGCCGAACCTTCTTTTCAAAACCTTAATGCCATCGAGTTGACTTCATCCTCAAATACTCCTTTTGACTTCTTTATTTATTCCTTTGAAAGCTTATGGATTTTCACAGTTTGCGTCTCTGATTTATGACCAAATTTCCTCTTCCACCATTTTCATGCCCTTTATTCCTCCGACTTATAGATTCTTCCCATCTTTTTATTCCACTTGACTTATAAGTCCCCACAATTTCCTTCACCATTTCCCGTATATCGTCCTTAGTCTTGCACTGCAGCTGCATTAGGTCATCCACCTTGCAAAAGCATCAATATCGAAGCTTGGAAGGCTTTCCGATGAGCCTGAGACGCTCGTTGGAAGTCTTTTCCAGCCCTCACTCCGCCATCAGCTTCTCTTCATAGCAGAGGCTTCTCCCGAGGGCGGTAACCAGCTATCTTCATCTTGATATCGTACCTCCGGTTTAAAAGCCGGAAAAGACAGGCTCAAGTTTCTAGCTAAAGTGTCCGGTTTTAACGGGCACCCCATGTCAAGAAGGACAAAGATTTCTCGCGCTTTACAAAGGGTTCCTGCTTCCAGTGCAAGCCCTGCCGCTTCCGGGTATCGTCGAAAGATAGCGAAGATGATATCCGGGATGAGTAACGGTCACCGGCCCTCCTCGATTTGCTTTTTATACCGGAATGGCCAGACCGTTAGAACCTAGAACATTACCGAAGCGCACTGCTACAAAACTCCGGTGTGAATGTCCTGAAAAACTGTCCCTGTGCCGTCCTTGTCCGCATTTTCCATTTCCCTTAGAGTGAAAAGCTGATGTCCTGAACTCTACCTGCTATAATCTTGCTGTCAAAAGGCGGAATCATCATTCGCGGCTAGCATCTTGCTTGCTCCCATGATTAATGTGGCGGTACCGCCTTGTCCGTAAATCGGCACATTAGCGCTTGCGACGGCGTTTACCCATAGCCGCATGGAAGCACGGTTTGCGCCAGGTTCACTAAAGCATTGTTCTTGATGCTTTCGCGAGGGACTTTCACTCCGCCAGAGCGGCACATGTGCTTATGCTGCTGCGCATCGGTAAACTATTTCCGGACGATGTTCTTTAAAACGTGGAACATTCTTCGAGAGTCTCTGGCTGAACCGATGAGGACGGTAAGCTTAAGCTCCGGAAGCGGTCCTTTGGCTCAAGCTGGATGCTGTAAAGCATTAGTTTTCATAAATATCAAAGATGATAAGTTCCTTTGGGCTATGCGCCGCAATCTGCCCGGCACAGCTCAGGAGCCTACTCTGCCTCCTCCACGGTGACAAGCTACGGTCTTCCCGTGAATAAATTGAAAACTTCTTGAAGGTCTGCGGAAAGTGGATCTCTCCCGAGAAGATCTTCCAGCCGATACACATTCGCATGGCTGAAAGCCGTAGCCTGCCCCGTCACGGGCTGATACATTCCGGAAGGTTTTTCAGCTCACAGCTTGTCTCGTGACCAAATCTGCAGGATATCTCTTCTTTGTGCAACGATCGCAGAGAATGGCGAGAAATATTTTATCCACGGCAAACTTATCGACGAGCTACTAAAATGCTCTCTTCCCCGACAACAGGAATATTATCGATGAGTCTTTCCCGCGTTTGATTGTCGCCAATCAAATGCGAGACTACCTCTCCGTCAACCTCTCCGGCGCGGTGTATGTCCCGAATCGGCATCTGTCCTGCAGAGCCTGCGCGATCAATGCGGTTCTGGATTGTGCCCTCACTGCTCCTGACCCCGATCCAGTAAGATAAAGCGATAAGAAAAACAGGTCGAGTACCTTAAGTGTTGCAGCATTGCGATAAAAATAATAAGAAATCAGCATTCTCTGAAAGAGTGATTCGATGATATGAAAGACAGACAAATCACCGTAACAACGCTTACACGGAGAGCTCAGGTATTGGCTCGCCGAAACCGCCATATCCTTTTATGGGTTCAGATGTAACCGCCAAGGAAAGAGGACATAGAGGAAGAAATGCCCGTAAAGCCTCACCTTACCGGGCGTTAATCATGCTATATCGTAAGTCCGTCGCCCAGCCATGGGCGATTCGATAAGCCCCGGTGGGCATCGCCTCTTGCCAGGCTGAACTTGATGAAATATACTGTCCTCCGGGTGAAACCTTCTTTCTTTCTTTATCTATTTTCCATGGATGATTAGTCTCTCTCGTCTGTTTATGCACAGAGCAAATTTCTCGCCGAGGTTTACCGCGCATCTTCTACAGTATCCTCTCCCTGCACCAATCGTATAATTATTACTGCGTACTTTTGGAAAAACTCCCTTCTCCGTGTCAGTTGACGTGTGGCGAAATCTCGATAGCCGCCTCATTGGAAATATTGACATCGGCTGATCCAGAAAACCGCGGCTGACTCATTGGCATTTTGTTCCCGCATGTATGTCCACGGTCTTTGTTGTACGTCGATCATAAGTTCTTCTGAAATCCTCAGGATGAAGAATTTCCAAAGCTATCATTGTGATCTGATCAAAATCATGGGAATCTCTACACCTCCGCAGCCGCGGTGGTCATTTTGGGCTTGTCAACCGCCCCGTAGGAGGCTTCAAACGAATGCCCGCACACAGCGAAAGCACAGACCCTGCTGCTTTATATTTATTTCTAGTCATTTATCTCACTGGCACCCTTTTTTTTTGAACAGGCTACCTTCTATTTCCGAAAAGCCTGTTCGGAAATAAATTCTTTATACCATAACGCATAATATATCATACTTCCCGTTCATTCAGTTGAAAATATTCTTACTATTGCATTTGCAAAATATTCTTACTTACTTCAAAAATATTCTTCTAATGCATTACAATATTTGTGCTTCTTTTCCTTGAAACTTGCAAAGGCTATTACTTTTGCAAAATCTTTCTTTCCTTCTCCTTTAATCTCTTTCCTGAATAAGAAAAAAAGCCTCTTTCTCTCATATTCTGCCAAAAGACAGAGTAAAAGTTCAGCTCTTCCCTTGTCTTCTCCATGAATAAACTGGGGTGCTGTAACGTTTTCATAATAAATATAGGCTTTGTCCGTATATTCTAGCCTTAAATATTTTAAACTGCAATTCCGGTCATAGAACATTTCCGCCACCATAGCGGTAGAACATACAGCAACCTATCATTCTAGCAAAACTTTCAAGGTGTGTCTCAATACTCAAAGTGATTCTTGTTTCTCCTTACATGATGCAGCCAGGCCTCTGAAGTCCCGGTCTTAATTCTCCTCTACCATTGGGGCTCTGCTATCCTCTGTGCTTAGATCCCGTGCAGGCTCCGTAAGCTGTATTTTGATAAGAATCCTTGAAGTAAGCCCTGCATATATAAATATCGCAAGCAGTATCCATTACGAGGATCATAATGACTGTAATTGTTTTAAAATTCTTGAAACATTTTAAAAATTTACTTCCATTTTTATCTATCTTTCTCTTGTCCGACTTTTATCTCTTTTCGTTTAACTTTTACGCTTTTAATTCAGTATTTTTTGTCTCTTAACTCATCGGCCTTTTCCCAATACTCGCCCAGCGCAAAGCCAGGATAGCCGTAGACGAAATAAGTGCGTGGCAAAAGCCATTGCCCTCCCACATCCAGGACGGAATGTGCTTTAAAACCAGAGTAGCTATAGATAAAGATGCGCAAGGAGCAAGAAAGAGCACTTTGCAGCTCTTCGTACTTTCACGGTTCCTTACTCTTCATGAGGCGATATGCGCTAAAATTCCATACGCATGAATACTCGACATTGGTAGGCGTGTCGATTCGATAAGCCTCTTGACCATGAGCATGAAAATATTTTTCTCACTGGTATGCGGACGAGTCCGTTCCATTCAGATAAATCTACGCAAATAATCAGACTTGCAATCATGCCCATGAAAATGGGCTGATTTTATGAAGTCTTCATGTTGTGAAACATAAAGTACAGACAGAAGCAAAATATAAACTAACCACAGAAATACGGTGCGATAAAAGATTTCAGAAAGGATCAGATTGTCCATCTCCGTGCATGATGTGATAGCCATGTTACCGTATACGACTTTCGAGACTTAAACCAGATAGGATAAATGATTCCGATCCACAGTACTTGGGCGTGCCGATAACGATACAGTAAGGACAAAATCGTGCAGTCTCAGGTGTTTTCCACAAACAAACGAAAATCGCTTTTCTATATTTTCTTTATCTTCCATTCAAAAGTCTTTCCACTGCCAAATTCGTTTTCTTAAAGAAAAGAAATCCAGCCTCAAACATAAAAATACTTGAAAAGGCTGAAACAAATCTTCTAAAGTGTTTCCCAGCTCCATCATAACGAAGAGGACTTGAACCCTCGACACCACAGTATGAACCGTGCTCTATAGCCAGCTGAGCTATCTCGCCATAAACAGTTCTTGCCTGACTACTGTCCAAAAATTCCGACCCAGGCTGCGTAGCAAAACGCAGACCCGGACCGAATAATTGGGGGCCTGCGGGCTCCGAACTGGGCCTCTGTTGTAAGGCAGATGCTCTCCCAGCTGACTGAGCCCCATGGTCGCCATTTTTGGCGACCAGTAAGCGAATACTAAAGCCGAAAAGATTTTGTCAATAATAGTGCGTAACGCGCACTTTATAAAATATTTTTTATACATAAATAATAATTCCTTCGATAGTTTCATTCATCATTCATATACTTTTATTTAGTCATCTTCAAAATCCTTCTCGCTTGTCTCTATTCACAATCTGTTTGATGATAACTTCCGCAACGTATTTGAAAGCAAAGCAGCAAGTTCATCCAGAGCACTTTGCAATTCTATGCGCTCCGGCTCAACACACTCCATGGCAATAAATTCTATAGTGTCATCATTTACTTCAGTCGTTTACCGTCACGCCAGTTCAGCAACAACAATCCTCCTTCTTCGTCATAGTATACAATTTCTCCAGGCAGCGGTTCAGACTTATCCGATCCCGATTGGCAAAATCTTCTCCCCTGCATAATGCCAGATGCAGGTTTCCCTGAAACCCATCCATGTTCTCTGCTCAATTGGAAGAAAGCGTGTTTTAAAGAAATGGCATTTGTAATGTGTCACGGTAGGTGCAATCGTACGGCGGTGTGCCTTCTAAAACTCTCTTTAACAAAGGCTTCCAGAGAACGAGCTCCTTCTTCGTTTTCAGAACTTGTATCTCTCTCCATGCCTTCACTACTTCATTTTCCGAAATGGTTTCCTGCTCAAAAAAAACATTTCGCACCTTCATTAGCTTCATCCAATTGGCGATTTCCTACTTTTTGATCATCTAATACTGCTGCTTCCTGCACATTTTAACAATTAGAATCCCTATACTTGCCTCCGGAAAATCTCCCAGAACCCTTCATCCCGCAGCCAGACTTCCCTTACATTGCCCTATTTGTGTGAATCTTAAAGCCCCCTACTGTCACTTCGGATTTCCTATCAGGACAGCGTTGCAAGATATCCTTCTACAAGACATACTTCGATACCTGTGCCGACAATCGGCTTTCCTACGATTTTCCCTCACTGTTAATGAAATATAAGTAGTCAGTACACACCCTACCGTGAAGTAACAGTACAAAATCTTCATTCAGATGATATTCTGGAAATCCGCATCGGTCTTTTCCAAAATTGTCTTTTGCCGTCTCAATCTGCTTGGTCGTCTCTCGAGATATCCTGCAAGCCGTTATCTATTAAATCTCCATTTCCCCTTTTTAAACGCCAGCTCGACATCTCGTTGATGCGAAACACGCATACATTTAAAATCGTAAGTTGTGTCTTAAGATAGAATCATCTACATCCTCTAAATTAGTTTTAACGGTAGCTAAGTGCATCCTCAAACAGCATAGGTGGGAGTCTTCTATCTTTTCTGCGCTTTCCTCTACCTTTTCGCCTTCCTTTGCCGCCTCTGTGCCTGCTCTTCTCTTCAGTTTTACCTTTGCCCCGTTTCACCAGGCACTAAGTAAAGTCAAACGGCAATTTGCCGCGGTTAAGTAATTTTTTCTTATAATTATCGCTTTCTCTCTTTCTACACGCTATATACTATAAAGCCGGGTATTTATTCAGCCTTTTAGTCTATTTGGTACAGTTTAGACAAGATATTTAAAGAACCTCATTCAGAATCTCTGCATTTACAGTCTCATCTAAATTCTTCCGACTTGAATTTTTAACTTTCTTTTAAAATCCTCAAAATCCATTTCCTGGGACTATCTTGACTCTTCTATACATTCCAGATATCTTTCCGTCTCCCTCCAGTATATAATCCACTGCTTTCTCCGTAATAAACTCTTCCTTTTCCATCATCTCCCCGATATCGCCCAGCATTCATCTTTCCACTCTAAGGCGAAGTTCTTCTTAACTCCGGAAAGTCGTTTGCACAATTATCGGGACTCACCTTGATATAAATTAGCAAAAAAGCTTTCTTTAGGCCGCTTCGATTTCTTCTCTAGAACCATGCCTCCGGAAGCAAACTTTCTTTTCGAGCTCCTTCAACTTAGCGCGCCTTCTTCCTTGCGGAATCATCTTCGTATTTTCGAAAATGCTCGTCAATATTAGACATAAGCGCTCTTCCGAAAGCTTATCCATGTCAAAGGTATCTCTCAGGCTCAGGAAGATAGGGTGCCAATGGTTTTCCGCTTCCCATAAAGCCGATTAAGCAAGTCCCTTTCTTACCTAAGCCTTTTTTCTTAGTTCCCATATTCTTCTATCTTCCACTGCCGGGCGCCGACTTTCTCCATTGAAGAAGCCTCGACAAAGCCATGCGAAGACGCGGAAAGCTCTTGAAGGGGATACGACTAGGTTGCCGACCTCCCATAGAAATACTGATAAGCTCTGTCTCAGGATGCCTCCTTCCATCTCTTCCGGGAAAGCATCGTTCATTATCTTCATATTCTTCGGCATAAGCGCCATTTCACAATATCCACGAGATGGTGGAAAAGTCATAGTTTCTTTGCAGTCGCCAAAGGCACGGCGTTTTATAAAAGTCATGATAGGAAGCTGACCTTTCCCGAGACCCTTGCCGCTTATTCTGCACATTTCCTTCCAGGTCCTCTTCCCTTATTGTCCGACTTCACTTCAGATCGATATAGTCCGAGTCCCACTTTCCATGAGAAGATTTATCAAACAAAGCTTTTCCAAAGAATGTCCCCCTTGTCTATCAGTTCGTATTGTAAAAATGAGCTTTTCTTTCCGATAATGGTCTTTGTTGCCATAAAAACTCAAGCTTCTACCTTATTTTCTAAGAGATCATAACCATCCTCCGAAAATCGCGGGGCATGCGGATTTTCCAGTGCCAATACCGCTGCCAAAACAGTCTTTCTCACTCTTTCCTGTATCAATTTTAATCATCCCCATATTCATCCTCATCCAATCTTCAGCTCTTCTTCAATTTTCCACACCCTTCACATCCGATTTTTGTAACTCTTTTTTCGGTAACTCTTTCAGGCTATTTCCTAAGTTCTTTCTTCCCACAGCGCATGTGTCTTTTATAAAAAAGCTTAAAACGGTTTCTCCAGAAGTCTTTTTAATACGATATGAAATGCACTAACGCCATCGGATGCACCAAACCGTCGGAATACGACTCTATTGCCTCCCCATATATCCGTGAACAGCTGATCTCAGAAAAGACATTGTGCTATATCTTGTTAAACACGACTTTTGCGGCAGAAAAGATAAACTTTTGGACTTCAACTTTCGGCATTTTCCATATAAAATCCGCTCCTACGCCTTAAGCGAAACATCCTGCTACTCTCGGTGTGGAAGGAATCATATCTTAAATCCGATTTCTTTTAGCTTTAAAAAAACTCTACCGTTTCTTTCCTTGCGGCTCATCATAAGTATATTATCTATCAAAAAAACTGCCCGATAGCCCTTTTTCATAGGCTTTTGCAAAATCCAGGCATACACGGATGAGATGGAATAACGCAGAGCAAACTGTTCCATCTTCTTTGTACTTGACTCTTTCTTCACTCCTTATTCTCTCCCTTATTGCGATTTGTGAACAACTTTCCTATTCTTCCATAAAGGTGATATCGCAAATTCTCTGTAGACGGAAGCGAAACGCACGCAAAGGCAACCTGGTCCAGATTTTTAAGCGTTTTATTACCATTTCCCTATTTCACCTCTGCTGACTTCCTTGCTGTCGTGCTTGAATATTGGTTTTAATATCATCCTACTTCGGATATCTGCTGCGGAAATCGGCCTTTTGCTCGCCCGGGAGCGTAATACTCCCCGCCAGCTTACCCTGTCGCAGAACCCTGCACAGTCCTTTTTAACTGCCATGAGGGTTTCCGTTTTAAATAGTAAAACACCGCAGATTTCACACTGTCTTCGTCTTCTGTGCAGTATTTTCATCCTGGGTGTGAGTCTAACCACGGGTATCCTCCGCATTACAAAACGGACGCGCAGTTCCTCCTTATAGTTTGTGCATAAGCGTTTTCCTGGCCTCTTCGCTCAACACCATATCTTCCGACTTTTCTTGCTTCTTCTTTCGCGTCTTAGCTTTTCTTCTGCCGACTTTTCTTCTGCCTCTTCCTGTTCTTACCGAACGCTGTTGAGCTTCAACACCGGAGCTCTTCGCCTATCTGGCTTCTGCCTTCATCCTCTTCAAATTTCTCCGTTTCACCTTCTCTGGTTCTTCCTTTTCTGGTTCTGTCTTCTCTGTTTCTGTCTTCTCTGTTTCTGCCTTTTCTGTTTCTGTCTTTTCTTTTCTATATCTTTTCTGTTTCTGTATTCTCGGTTTCACCTTCTCTGTTTCTTCTCTTTTCTTCTCTTTTCGACATCCTGCATCAATGTGGAAAAACTCGCTATAGCTTCTTCTTCCTCTTCGCTCCGCCATACCGCATAGCTACGTAACTTCTCAAATCTTTTTTTCTTATCCATATTTCCTGATAGAAACCGCCTGAAGAATAAAGTAGATGAAAGAAAGAAGAAAGACTGGTAAATAGAGGAAGGAAGGAATTATTTAAGGTAAAGCCCATTCCATGGAATAAACGGTCGAATCACCAAAAATAGAAACATGCCCAAAAACGCATTCTTTCATGATCTCAGAGCAAGGAGCTCATGGTAAAGCATCCTTCAGGCTCTTTGCCTTTCGTTCAAAAGAAGGGCGCACATAATAAAGAGCAAAAAGATGCAGCAAAGTCAAAGAAAAGCTCTGAAAAGATCTCGAACCGAGGGATTGGTCAAATCCAAAAAGCAGAATAGACAGCGCGAAAAAAAAATGAGTGCGGATGCATAAAAGGCATATTATAGCTCTTTCTGCCAGGAGTAGCCTTTGGGTTTTAGCTTCTTGAATATGCAGGGCAGGCCTTTCTCCTCTCACCATCTTCCAGCCATATAAATAAAAGACAGCCTCCAAGAATCTGAGGCCGAATTAAGGCAAAAGAAAAAGTAGCAGTATTCGGATATAAGTTGATTTCTCTCATAGCCCTTCTAGGCGACATAATTATTAATGCCAAGGACTGGACAAAAAAGAAAGCAAATGGCTGAGAGCAATATACACCAAAGGAGAAAATGCAAACCCAGATATAAAGCCAGTTCTTCACTCCCATTTTCTCCGACAAATCTTCTCAAGTCTTTATCTCTTCTGAATAAACTTTCTTTCTGAAAACCATTCCATTCGCTAAGTAGGCTCTTTTCATTGATAAATTTCAATTTTTATAAAACCATGAGAAAATTATAAAATTTCCTGCCCGTGACCAGACTTTACTTCCTTCTTGCCGCAGCTCTTTAGCGGATTTACTGGATAAGGTACTACTCGCCTTCAGCGCGTTGATAAAATCCTGGAATCTCGCCGGTGCCAAAACTTCTGCAGAAGTCTTTGCCCGTTCGCATCCATATTCTTCCGATACGGCAATGATGTTGGCATGGGTCTGTGCCGCTGGACTTGGCATCCTCTGCGGCTAAGGCATCGCTCGGCTTATGGTTGCCTGAATAGCAGTTACCGTTCATGCGGCAAAATCAACCGGAATCCAAGAACGAAGATCTGTGCAGCCTCAAACTCATGGTGTCCACATTGTGCGGATTCTCCACGATATCCTGCTTTTGTTGCTGCTGTAAGACCTGCATGCATCCTTTAACTTAATGATGCCGTTTCGCTGCAAGAAGAAGCGTCTTGCTTCATTGTTGTCATTGGAACCTATCCTATCTAATCCGTCGCTGGGTTCGCTTGTAGGCCTACCTTGAGAGTATCATGCTAAGAGGTTTTCGCTGAATGGCCCTGATTATTTTCACTGCTTTCATGCGCACAGTTGAGATAATAGTAACAGGTACGGAATGGGAAATTTTGCAGGCTACCTAAGCTTTTTTTATCTTTTCCTACTCTTTCTCTTGTCACTGTGCTTTGCAAGCCTCATCCGATTACTGAGATAATCTGTTACGATGATAATGAGCTGCTTGTGATAATCATGATATCCGTGTAACGATAATGCCCGTAATTCAAAAGCAATCTTTAATCCACCTCCACTACAGATCCCATAGCGGAGTAGGAAAGGGTAGTGCAAATAGCTGCTAATAAAGACTCGGCTTTGCTTCGGGAAGATAAACGCCACGGATAATCTGCATTTATTTGCTCCCATGGAACGCCGCGCCTCGACGCATGCCATCCACTTCCTTTAGGAGGCTCCACCATTCGGCAGTGGTGCAGCCGCAATAACTCGGCGTGGCGCGGCTGGTCATTCCTGGCTGTGGCGTGACCGTCTGCGTGGTGGTTTCAAAATATTGGCGCTCATCAAATATCGATAAGTCTATCTCAATTATAGGTACCCCAGAATTCGATCCAGGTAAATCAGTGTGAAATGCTCACCGCCGCCACAGTGTCTTCCTGTTTCCGTTTGAAATAAGGGAATTAGTTCTTCAATACTCGCAGCCTCCTCAAAAATTCCTCTCTTCATAAATTCGGTTACATGAAGGATGTCCTCTATATTTCCAGGAGTTCAATCAGATCATCTGGCCCACTGCCATGCCGTTCACCTCCTTGGTAGTATGGCAGAGACACTGTGATGCCGGGTATGAGCGTCGCTCCGACAAAATCGGATCATAGCCATTTTCCTGTCAAAGGCAATGCGAAAGCGTCTTCCGCTTCCAAAAGGCTTCTTTCTCCCACTCCAAGGATTAAAATCTCGCCGATTTCCGTCTTCGGAGAACGGAAAAAGCTCCTTTACTGGACCGTGCTCTGCAGTACGACTGTAGTCATGATGATACTCATCACAAACAGACTCGATTACACTCATCTGATGTGATGATAATGATGGTGACCCCCATTTCTCATATTGATAAGAAGAGCAAGAATCTGCTCCGTTGTCTTCGGATCCAGTGCGGATGCGCCTCATCACAGAGTAAAACCTCCGATTTGTTGCAAGCGCTCGCAATCGCAACTCTTTGCTTCTGCCTCCGGAAAGCTGAGAGGATAGTTTTTTCTCTCCCTCAAGACCGACAAGCTTTTAGAAGCTCCTTCGCTCTCTCGATTCTTTTCTTCTTTCGTGCTTTTCGAGTATTGTTTTTCGATAATGACTCCCAAAGGAGTAAAGCTCAACTTGAGTCGCTTTTTCCTTTCCTCTTTGTTTTTCTCTTTTTCCTTCACTCCTTTAACGTCCCGGGAAACACTTCCGCTATCGGCACTCAGAGGAAAGCAAACATTCTGAAGAATTTCTCGTCTAAAGATTAAACTGTTGGAAAATCATGCCCATGTTCTGTCGTGCGTGTGAAGCATTTCCTTTTCTCTTCATGGTGCGTGCTTTTTCCACGAAGAATATCTGACCGCTACTCGGTCTCCAAAAGTTAACTAAGGGCATCAAGGTGGACTTTCCTGCCCGGAAAGTCCGATTATACCCTGAATCTGCCTCTTTTTATCTCAAATTGATGTCTCTAGAGCCGTAAGTCTCCGGATCCGTCCGGAAATACCTTTCCCAAACCTTGAATTGATATGGATATTTTCTTCCATTCTGCTCCTTAAGACATTGCTATTTTGCATAAAATCTAGCTTTCACCGCTGTTCCGATAGATTACGAATCAATCTTAGCGCAGCGCGGATAGATTCCGCATAGATTTCCGCCGCAAGAAGCAGATCCTACCTTAATCCACTCGTCCGCGCTATGCATGTGGGTGTCCACCCCGGGAGAATTGCCCCGAAAGCTACGCCGTTCTCCACATGATGTGGCCATAGGTACTCGCCTCCGATAGCAAAGCACTCTCCTTTTCTCGTTACCTTTTCATAACAGAAAGAAGCGCCTTAATAAAATCTGAATCTTGAGACATGATGGCGGGAACCATGCCTTCGTCTCAAAGATAAAGTCCTTTTCTTCTACGGTTTTTCTCGCCATATCTTCCACAATTTTCCTTCGTTCCCGCAAATAGAATTCGCTGTCGTAGGTAAAAGTACTCTTTCCCTACCTCAAAGATATCCGAGTACAGGTAAGCTTCCGCTTTCCTCATCGTGCAGCTGGTGCCGATTCCGGAACTGTCGGTAACTCCGTAAGGAGTGCTAAAAACCGCTTCAAAAGCCTCTTTGTCTTCCGCGCCTATAGGACGGAAGTTTCACCGCAGAGACAAAGCTGCGAGTCCCGCATTCTTCCAAGGTGTGCAGTCGAAGCATGCGCGCTACACCGATTACGGTCACGGTATTTCCGAGATCTTTGAATCTGTGACAACACATCCTTTTCAACTGCAAGTTTTGCCGCATTAAATTCTTCGATCCGACAAGTTCTTAAATTCCATTACTGCTCTCTGGGGAACGGCATTTACCGCAACGTCGGCTCTCATGGACAGTAAAGAACCCTCTGCTTTCCTGCTCTTTTCTAAAGTACCGTGCATGGCACCTTTTTCAATATTGATAATCGGAAATTCCGCATCCGGGTAAGCTCATTTCTCCGGCTTTTTCTCTCTAGTAATAGTCCAAATCAGCGGAACCGGTTTCCTCATTGCTTGGCAGATAAGACGAACTCCTTTCTTCAAAGAGTATCCAGTTCCTTTACGGCACGCATCGCATAGAGGCAGGCAAGCCTGTCATCCTTATCATCGCGCTTCTTCCGTAACGATGCCGTCTCATAAGCGGCTCAAAAGGTCCGGGTTACCTCCCAGCCCTCTCCCGCAGGCACTACATCAAGATGTCCCAAAATATCCAGGCAGTGAGGCAGCTCCGAGGAAAAGTCCGCCGTTCCGACATACTTATCCCAGTTCTGGTATGGAAACCATGGCTATCACAAATAAGCCTGCATCCAAAGCATCCTTCGGTCCCTCCTCAAAAGGAAGACTCTTTGGTCTCTCCTCTACAGAATTAATCCATACCAAAGGTGGATAAGTCCTGTACAAACTCTCTCCTCATGCGAGGAGCGTGTCTTTAATTGTTTTTCCATAGCTTTCGCCTTTCTTTTCCGAAATGATTCAGATACATTCAGCTTTATGGATACATTCCAAACTTAGTTCTTGGAAAATTCACTTGGGTTTTTAAGCCCTTATTTCGGTCCAATACCATACCGATAGACCAGGTGCAAAGAGAAGCAGGTCTATCCTGTAAAATCCTTCAAGCTTCATATCGAGGTGCCGGAAATCTACCGACCGCGACCTCCGTATAATTTTCAATCCAGCGATATGCTCATAGGGAAGCATATCCAGAGCGAACTTCTACATATGTATTATTTTCAGTCTATAGGTCAAGACCTCGAAACTGCAGACTTCTGACTACGCTTCACAATGATTTCTCCATACACGTGTTCGTATTCCTGGAAAATCTGGATGGCACCTTCCTGCGCAATCTGGGATACCCCCTTTAAAAATTGCTTTCTTCATGGTGTCAATCTGCTTTACCTTGCAAAATGCTCCGCGCAAAGGTCGGAATGCCTCATAGGCAAATTTCTTCCGAAAGCTCCAGTATCTCCAATTGAGAAAAATACCCGGATCAAGATACCGATGATATCTCTGCGAAAGCCTTTTCCACAATTTTTCTTTCATCCGCCATCATCTGGGTCGGCTGAGAAAGCTTTACCTTTTCTGCCTCCCTGAATATCAGTCTTCATTCCCGCATCAAACTCGCCGGAGCAGATGCGCATGAAAAGCCACTCTATCTCTGTGCTTCGATCCATATTGGCCTGAATCTTAAAAGACAAAAGCGGAGAATCAACTCTTTCCTCCACCGGGTCGATAAGCCCCTGATCGACATTCTTGGAAGCGGAGACTTGGTCATTTTCAGGAAATGCTTAGCAGAAGGTCTCACCACGGAAATTGGTCAGAGTGGAGCCGAAGAAAACCGTGTAAGAAGACGGCGTTCACCTTTCTTCATCAAAAGCTAGCAGCGCCTTCTAAAAAGTTCCAAGTCGTCCTGCAATTTATCATAATATTCTTTTCCGATTACCCCTTCCAACGAGGATCGTCCTGGAATAGACTTCTTCTCAACTCCTTTTTCCGCCGCCTGCAGCATGGAAAAGATCACTTCTTCCTTTTCTCTGTCAAATACACCTTTAAAATTATGACTCGCGAAACCGATAGGCCAGTTAATCGGCAGTACGGATGAGCAACTCTTCAATCTCGTCCAAAAGCTCATCGGATCTCTTGCCTCACGGTCAAACTTATTGATGAAGGTGAAGATCGGAATATGCCGCATCACGCAAACCTTAAAGAGCTTGATCGTCTGCGGCTCCACACCCTTTGCGCCGTCACGACCATGACTGCACTGTCGGCCGTCATTCAAGGTTCTATAGGTATCCTCAGAGAAATCCTGATGTCCTCGGCGTATCCAGGATATTGATGCATCTTCCGTCATAATTAAACTGCAAAACGGAAGAGGTAACGGAAATACCTCTCTTCTCAATTTCCATCCAGTCGAAACCGCATGTTTTGCGACTTCTTCCCTTACGGTTCCCTGCAAGGTTTATTGCGCCTCCATAGAGAAGAAATTTCTCCGTCAAGGTCGTTTTTACCCGCATCGGGGGTGAGAAAATAATCGCAAAGGTTCTTCTTTTTCTATTTCTTCTCTCAAATTTGCTATATGTCTCTCTGTACTACTCCCTTAAGCAAGGCTATGCCCCTTCGGACATAGCCTGCACTCTCTTTTATTTTCTTCCGCGAAGGAACTCGAATCTCCAAGCTTCTTTCTTTGCATATCTCGGCTTGGACTGCAGCTGGGATTATCCAAAGCTTCGCTTGTTCTTAAAGTTCAAGCTGAGGCTCGGCTGAAAGCTCCGTCTTTCTCTTAAAACAGGAGCTACGAGCCCTTTTGATTATTTAAAACCCGTCGTTTAGCTCTGCGGCTTGCAGAACTATGCAAGCCGCCGTTCATCCGCTTGTCTGACTCGGCTTGAGCTCCTCTTTCGCAGCTTTTTCCTTAATGCCCGTTGCAGCACGTAATGGAAACCTCATCCTGAGCATCTTCAGGTATACTGCACCGAAGATAATGTTTTGCATTTTCTCCAACCAAGTCTTCCACATAAGAAGCGGCATCATTTTGCTTCCCAACAAGGCTGATATCTCCGGAAATATTGATGATAACATCGGTTGCCCTTCCATAGTGCCTTTCCAGAAGGAGGATATAGCGGTCTTTACCGCTTCGATGGCCTTATCGTCTCCCTTTTGTCTCTACCGATGCCGACGAGCAACCCTTATCTTCATTACGGCAGAAACATCCGCAAAGTCAAAGGTTACATAAAGTCCGAACATTGATCAAATCCGATTCCCTGAACAGACTGCTGAAAGAACTTCATCGGCCTTCTTTAAAGCATCCGGAAGAGAAGTTTTCTTCTCACAATATCCAAAAAGTTATCATTCGGAATGACAATCAAGCAGTATCTACAACACTCTTTAAGGCTTGATTCCGTCATGGCATTCTTCAGTCTCTGTCTTGCTTCAAAACGGAAGGCTTCGCTACACCACCAATGTAAGAATCCCCATATCCTTTGCAACTTTGCAATAATGGGTGCTGCACCTGTTCGTTCCTCCACCCATTCCGCAGGTAACGAAGACCATATCCGCTCCCTGCGGTGCGCTGTGAAATCTCTTCTGCACTTTCTTCTGCGGCCTTTTGTACCAATCTCAGGCTTTCCGCCACAGCCCGGGCCCTTTTGTCAGCTTTTTCTCCATGGGCATGGAAGTAGCAGCCTCACTGGACTGTAAAGCCTGCTTTATCTGTATTTACCCCAATAATTCAACGCGGCAATGCCCTCGTCTACCATTCGGTTTATCAGTTATTTCCTGCGCCACCAACACCAACAACGATAATCTTTGCCGCCGCTTCTGACTCGAGGCTGGATTTCTACTCATGTCTTCCTCCTTAAAATCTATCTTTTACCCTAAAAGGATATCTGCACTCACTTGTTCTAATCTATATCATTATAAGAATTACAATTTGTGGGACAATTATTTTTCCTCCCTAAAGACATAGGACCTCCTTCTCCTTCCGCCTCTACTACTCGAAATCCAGTGTTCCTTTCTTCCCGATAGGCGCAGGGCAGAATGTCCTTTAAACTTGCTGTTTTGCTCCATATCTTCATTATTCCCAAGAAGTACCTTGATTTCTCCAATATAGAGAGTTGCATCTCGACATGGTGCCGTAATCAATATGATCACAGTCCAGATTCTGACCTTCAGCGCGTAGAGCTAGTTCAGTATGTCCTGAAATACAGCCTTGTCTTCACTGAAGTGTCTTAAAGACTGACTCGGAAAATTTCAATCCGGTGATTTTCGGAATTCGGCAGCTTTTTCTTTTAGTGGATTCCACCACGATTCCCATCTCCGCTCAGCTAAAAGGTTACTGGACATACTCCACATAGCCTACCATGTCATAGACGATAAGTTCCAAGGAAAGCGGGCTCTTCCAATGCAATTCATAGCGTTCCACGAAGGAAGGGTCTTATGCGGCCTAAGCTATCCTTTGCGAAGGCATACGCACTGTTATAATCCAAGTCCTCGAAAATGTTTGTTTCTTCAAGTTCTTCTTACTATATGCTGCTGATTTCCAAAATACTGATTTTTGTTTATCTGTACTGATTAGCAAAAGAATCATTAGCAGAAACAAAAGTCAAAAACCATATATTCCGATTCCTTTCTTCTTTCCTCTTCTCATGCACTATTCTCTTTTTCCATCCAGGGGTTGCCAAGGATACATTAAGACAAACTCAAGCTCGGCCAAAAAGAATAACGAGGTGAGTACCGCCGTAACTGATAAAGGAGTGATTCCCTGTATTGGGAATAGAGTTGGTTGCTACCGCTATATCTCAGTATTGCCTGCAAAGCAATGACGATCACGCCAATCACAAGAAAAGAGCCGAATAAGTCCTGGCATTTTTCATGCACTCACAGAGGCGAAGTAAAAATCAGGGCACAAACCAGCATGAGTCCCGACTGCGCCCACAAGCCCCAGCTCTTCGCAACAGCATAGTAAAGATCATGTCGACCAGTCTCAGGCAGAGAAATTTTCTGTATGCTCTCCCCAGCCCTTTTCCAAAAATCCCGCTCGACGCTGGCGGCATAGAGATTCGCTTTGTCTGGTAGGTATCGTCCGGATGGGCTACAGGATTTTTCCAGCAGAATTTCTCGTAATTTGATATCCTCGCAAAAGGCCGACATTTTTCAAAAATACCGCTGTATGCTCCAAGATATACCAGAAAGAGTCAAAAAGAACAAGCAGAAAATAATGACGATAGACTGCGTTGCCACGAGTATAAAGACTCCGATACCTGTATAATGATCGCCGTGGAAAGATTGCCAATCATGACGAGTACCGCAGGACCTAAGGCAAACAAAAAGCTTCTAGTCACTTGCTTTCTCGTATTAATACGATAGCCCAAAGAGGTGAAAATTGTAGCAAGCATAATGATAACCGCCGACTTCAAAAGCTCCGAGGCTGAAACTGCACTCCCATAATGCGAAGCCAACGACTTGAGCCGTGCGCGAAACTCCCGTAAGTAGCTGGCAAAACACTATTATAGTGGAAGGTATACAGATGATATAGTTCAACTTGGATGCCAGTGGTAATCAAAAACCGAAGTAGAAGCATTACGGCAAAGCCAATAAGAGCAAAGAGTCCTTGCTTTCTGAGGTAAAAACATGCTTCCCAGATCGCTGCCGCCATATATCCGGAAGCGGAATACAGCATGAGTAAGCCGAAAAGGGTAATGGAAAAGACCATTACCACTAAGGAAAAATCATAAAAATGCTTGACCTTTTCTTTTTGCCACTTTCCTTCCCTTTTCTGCAATGTTTGGATCCCTCCGGCATAGTCCTCCGAGGTTATCCACTATCCTCACTTTTCCTATAAGTTCTCTTACACAGTCTTTTGAACTGCCCTCTTTCCTCATAGTCCTTAAACATTCCCAGGATGCACAGGCGGGGCTTAAGAGTACATAGTCTCCCGGATCCGCATAGGCGCACTATCCTTCACCGCTTCATCCTATATCCTCTGCAAACATCAAGTTATGGAAACCGTGTTTTTGCGCAGAAGCGATTTGATTTCTCGTTTCCCCTATCAGAACAAGGTACTTTTACTCTTCCTTTAATTCCTTTACCCAGCTGTCGAAATCTACATGTTTTATCGTATCCTCCGCCAATTAAAAGCACAGGTCCAGGCATGGCGCGAAGAGCCTGGATGGCCGCATCCACATTGGTTCCCTTCGGAGTCATTATAATAGGAACTCCGGATCTTTCCCTTTACAAATTGATTCTGTGCTCTACCGGCCCAAACTTTTTGCATACTTCACAATCTTATCCATGAGAACACCCATAGTAAAGCAACCGCCATTGCGCACATCACATTTTTCGTAATTGTGCTTTCCTAAAAAGCTGAGATATCCTTTCTGTCTTAAAGAGCTTTTCCTCTTTTTCCTTTGTCTTATAAATAAAACTCATCCTCTCTAAGGAAAAATCCCTCTTTGGGTTCTTCCTCGGATGAAAACCAAATCACCTTCGGCTTCAGGTTTCTCTTCTTCCGAACTTCGAAGCTCCGTATCCATGTAGTTTAGAACAATACTGTCTTCTTCCGTTTGATTGATGGCAATGGATTCTTTCATCATAATATAATTTTTCATTGTTTTGATGATCCAGGTGATCCGAGTAATATTTGTTACTCGCATGCCATCCGGCGAAAACTCACTGTGGACTCCAGCTGGAAAGAACTCACCTCACAAAACCGTGGCGGATTGCTCCTCGGTTTCAGTGCTTCCAGCAGTAAATGGATTCCAATATTTCCACCACAGTGTATCCGTACTTACTCTTTAATATTTCGCCGATAAGACTGACTGTTGTTGTCTTCCCGTTGGTGCCCGTCACGGCACTAAAGCTTTTCCTTTACTAGGACTGATAGGCAAAGTTCAATTTCTCCAATAACCGAATTTTGGCAGAATTTAATAAAAGGACATAGGGCTCATCCATCGCAATACAGGGCTGATTACTGCCGCATCAATTTTCAATAAATCTCTTTCCAGAAGCTTTCCCTTTATCACTCTACAGATTTTTGTTGTATTTCTTCTTAAATTAGCCAAAAAGCTTTCCCTCGTCCAATTTAGGATTGGCGTCAAAGAAGACCACCTCTCCCCCATGGCGAGAATCTGCTTTTAGCCCGATGCTATTCCATCTGCCTGTCCCTAAAACCAAAAACTTTCCGCCTGTTCATTCTCGTCCTCTATTCTGTTCTTCTTCTGTCCTTATTTTTCCGAGTTCTACCGTTCTTCTTTCATCCTTCACTTCTATGCGCTTCTCTTCGTGAAATCAAGTCAACTCCAACACTGTCGCCACAAAAAGCAGGCTAAAATCGAGTTATACTGAAAATGGTTACACACCCTTGTTTCCGACCAGCCAAAAGTTCAAAGTGGTGATGAATGGGTGCCATTTTTGAAGATGCGCCTGTGTGTCATTTTAAAGTAGCCCACCTGTATAATGACGGAAAGCTACTCACAGCTATACAAAGGCAAAAAGCGGAATGCACAGTGCTGTTTCCGTTTGGATTGCCATCGCTACCACGAATCCTCCAAGTGCAAGAGATCCGTATCTCCCGCAAAACCTTTGCAGGGTTCGTATAGCCAGAGGAAGCCCTAAAAGACCTCCCAACACCGCGCCCGGGAAGGGACGAGTACAGCATCTCCTATCAATACTCTATCCACCATAAATAGAAAGAAAACAATCACTGCCGTTACACTGCTTGAAAGTCCGTCAACCCTGTCGGTAAAATTGGCTCCGTATCCGTTGTCCGTAATGATAAACAGGAAATCAGGGAAAAGAGCTAAGCTGAAAGTAATACTCTTCTCCTTTAGGAAAGGAATTAAAAATGCACTCGTATGTCCTCCGTAAAAATATAAATAGGCAATATACAAAAGAGAAATCAATATTTGTGCAGCCATTTTTGCTTCGGATTAAAAGCTCCGACTGATGCTTTACTACCTTTAAATAGTCATCAATAAAGTCCCACAACTCCCAAAGCCCATACCCAATAGTAGGCCGGAAGCATACCTCCCGCATCCTTCAAAAAGGAAGGATTGCAACACTTATAGCTATCAGGAACAAATGCCCCCATGGTGGAGTTCCTGTTTCTTCAATGGGCCTGAGGTCCGTCATCCCGTACCTCCTGCCCGAATTTTCAAGCTATGTAAAATATTCCCTTTGGGAAATCAACAGCATGACGATAAATGCAATGCCTAGCGCAATCCCGTTATATAACATTTTTCTCCTTTATTCACTTGCTTTTTGGCAGTTCTCCCGAACAGCCTCTTCCGAATCTATTTTCTCATCACCTCCGATGTGAACCACTTTCTCCTTCAGATAAGCTCTCTTCTTCGCCTTCCGCTCTTTCACTTCCATCCGTAAACCTTTATTTAAAGGAAGCCTCCGGATCTGTCTCTCTCCGTGGGATGTTCAGGAACTGCTAAAAGCATCATTCATAATTTTGCTCAATCTTTGTAGCGAGATGAGGCGCTAGCTTGCTCCCTCCCCATCCAGGTTTGGGGTATCCATCTATAACATAAACCAAAAATTTCCGGGTCTTCTACAGGAGCGAAGCCGCAGAAGGAAAACAAGACAATTCTTTTCCGATCTGGGGAAGCTTTTGTGCTGTTCCGCTTTTCCCTCACATGATAACCTGAATTTTTGCCGGTGCTTCCGTTCCTTTTTCCACAGTCTGGTACAGTGCTTCCTTCAGAAAATCACTGGTTGCTTGGGGAATTGGTTACTCTCAGTAATTCGGCTCAATATTTTTATTACGGTTCCGTTGGAATTTAAAAATCTGTTTTCACTACATGCGGTCTATAATGGGATCCGCCATTGACAATACTGGAAAATGCACGCCATTTGAATCATACTGACATTATAGTTTTGTCCGAAGGAGTTTGTAGCAAGGGAAGTCTCACCTAGGGCTTTCCGCCTTATACAAGGGAAGAGGTGTCCGCATCACCCGGTAAATCGATTCCTGTTTTCTCTCAAATCCGAAAATATGTTGGTATTTGACAAAATTTTTCGCACCCTCCTGAAAAGCGGCATTCATAAGATAGACATTGCAGGATTGCATAATCGCCTGCTCCCGCATCCAGTGTCCCGTGTCCGTCTCTCTTATGGCAACGAATATTCCATGTTTTTACACCGTCGCTCAAAGTAATATAACCGTCACAGCGAAAGGTAGTATTGGGACGAATCGCATTTTCCTCCAAGGCTCCCGCCAAAGTAAAGGGTTTTACTGTGGATCCGGGCTCCATAGCTATCGGAAACCACATTTCTCCACATCTGATTCAAACTACCTGTGTGCAGAAAATGATTTCCGCATCGCTGCTACACCGTTGAAACCGCATCCTCACTGATGTGAGCTGATTATGCCTCTCTCTTGTAGCTTGCTGCCGCCTCTCCAAGCTCTCTTAGAACGTGTCTCAGGATACAAGCTCTTATCTCATCTCTCTCGGATGATTTTAAATCAAACTAGTTGGTACTTGCCATGGCAAGGATTTCCCCATTCTTCGGGTTCATGACAATTGCTGCTAGCCATTTTGGAGCCCACATCCTCCTTCTGCCATTCCTGCAGATATTTTTCCCACAGTTCTTTGAATATTAAAGTTTAAAGTGGTAACTATACTGTTTCCGTCCGCAGCTTCTCGGATGACGGACTGCAATCTCGTATCGGAATCAAGTATCCGTATGCTCCTTCCGTTCACTCCTATCAGCTCATCATTATAATATTGTTCCACTCCTCCCGAACCTTGATCATCGTCTGTTGCAAACCCGATGACATTGCAGGTGCAAAGCTCCTTATAGGGATAGTTTCGTCTGTACTTATCTTCAAATCTAAGCCTTTAATTTCATATTTATTACCGTTTTTCGATATTCGGCATCATCTATATTTTTTGAAAGGCCTCTTTTTCCTCGTAGCTTAAACCTTCTTTGAATTTAAAATAGGCGCTTTTTCTTATTGAGGGCGAGGCCCTCATTTTTGCTTTATACTTTTTTTCTGCAAGCTCAACTCTCTCGTCCCCTTTAAAATAATCTCTCAAAGCATCAATACTTGCTTTATAATAGCGGTCATCATTTTCGGGAAGTGATGACCTCGGAGTCAACAATGAGGTTGTATACCTTCTGACTGCCGGCAAGAACTGTTCCGTCTCTATCGAGAATTTCTCCCTTTTTGCCTGAATAGCGTGAGCCGTAACCGACTGTCTTTGTCCCAAAACGATACGACTGTATGCTCTTCGCCTTTTATTCTGAACCAGTTGAAAAATAATAACGCTTAAAAATAGCAAATAGCAGGATTAAACAAAATCCTACCATCAGCTTTTTCTTGCATATACACAGGCAGAGTAGTCTGCTGTCTTTTCTTCTGTTCCTCTTCAAGACTTTTGGGATGTTTTCATATTGCCTTACACTCACTTTCCGACTTTTATACTCTATCACCTGATTATCTCCCGGATAAACCATTCCCAGCTCCTCCGTGGCTATCGTGAAGATTTTTCCGGATCAAGGCGGAATTGATTGCATTTGCAGAGCATCGTTCTTTTGTTTTAATTTTTCAATTCCTTTTCTTTTTGTTCAATGCGATGCATTCTTGTATTTACTTCAGTCTGTAGCCCTAATGTAATAAAAAGCCAGCCCTCCCATAATCAGCATAACATAAAGGCAACCGAAAGCACCAGCAAATTAGCCGAGGGCCTTTCCCTGCAATCTTTCCTGCTGCAGGATATGCCCCATCTCTCTTTCCTTAAGAATTCTAGCCCTGTCTTCTCTCTTGAAATGGTACTGTTTTTAAGAACCCTCACCTGCTTGCTCGTGTTCTTCTTTGGAACGGCTGTCTGTTTGATTTTTCTCCGTTTTTCTTCTGTGGCGAAACTCCTCTTTCGTCACAGCCGAACCCGGCACATATCTTGTCTGTCTCGCTCCAGCTTCCTTGCCATACTTTCTCCCTCCTCATGTCCTTCTTTAATCACATTTCCTCTATTTAAAATGTGACAGCTTCCTCTCTCTCACATTTACCGCCTATACTTCGGTCTTTACTCTACTCTCCCGTTCAAAGATTCTAAGCTTTTGCACCTTTGACCTCAGGGTTTTCTTCCATTTCTAAAGCAGTCAGGGCAAGTGCCTTTCTGCTGATTACAGTACCCAGGCTCTTTCTTCCGCAACTGCATATCGGAAAAATCCTTCAGGCAACGTATGGATCTCCCCGCGGTGCGAAAAGCCTTCTTTACTATGCGATCCTCCAGGGAGTGAAAAGTGATAATACACAGTCTTCCCTTTGGCTTTAGGGTGCCTTAATCATCTCCCTATAGACTCTTCCAAAAACTTCCAACTCCCGGTTCAGGGCAATCCGCACTGCCTGAAAGGTCTTCTTTGCTGGATGTCCGCCCTGCACTCCTCATTTTTCATGGGAATGGCATGGCTGATGATTTTCCGAAAGCTCGAAGGTCGTCTCTAATCGGCTCTCTCTTTCCCTTACAATGTGCTTTGCACGTTTTTTGCTGAACTTGTCCTCCGTAATCCCCTTATGATACGGTAAAGCTCTGCCTCGCTATAGCTGTTCAGAAGATCCTTTGCGGTAAAAATCCTGTCGCCGATCCATACGCATATCGAGCGGTGCATCAAAAACGATACGAAAAGCCTCTGTCAGCTTCATCGAGACTGATACGAGGGAGACCCTAAGTCCAAAAGAGATCCCATCCACCTTGGGAATAGAAAGGGTGGAAAGGATTGTCTGAAAATGTTCATAGTTATCACGCACAATCGTGACCTTATTTTTCATAAGCTTCCAGTCTTTTTGTTGCCGCCTTTATCGCATCCTCATCCTGATCTATCCCTGATTAATCTGCCCTTCACCCAGTCTTTCCAAAAATATGAAAGGAATGTCCTCCACCTCCCAGAGTGCCGTCCACATAGATGCCGTCAGGTTTTATGGAAAGCCCGTCCATACATTCCGTAAGCAAAAATGCTTTTTGTGCTGAAATTCCATTAGATCCCCAAACCTTCCATATCCGTTGCAGAGCTGTTCATAGTCGAGAAATCATTGTTGTCGTTCCACAAGCTCTCAGACCAAATTTCCGCATGATCACCTACGCCAGGAGAACCCATCCTTTCTAAAGACGTTTTCTCTCTGAGTGTCTGCTGAATCAAAATTCTTCCCGCTTATCACACTCACAGAAATGGCACTTCCTAAAAGGAATCAGTTTTCAGAGTTCTCGCCGCTTACTGGTCATCGGCAGAAAGCCTGCAGCTTTTCCTCCAGCTCCTTCCATTCGGAATAGCATAGAGAGAAAGACAACCGTCGAGGGAACGGGTAAGTGTAAATTCGTTATATCCATCCTCACGGAACTTAGCGGAATCACCATCCCTGCCCTTAGTATCTAAAATTGTGATGATACTCTCCCGTAAACATAATTTACCACTTTCTCCCACTTTTTCCCACTTCAACATTATAATGCATGATTTTTAGGGAACAGTCAAGACAAGATATAAATTTCTCCTCAAAAAGCAGGAGTGAGGGAGTCTTTAAGGTAAAAATATTAATAGTAAAAATTTCAGACACGAGCTGTATCTCTACAGCTGTTTTCAAGGAATTATTTCCCTATTACTTACCTTTTTGTGCGGGCAAGCTATTCACTAATTTTGCCTTTATCGGAATTATTGTTTACCGCTTTTACTTTTATCAAAATTGATACTTATCATGTTATACATTAAAGCGGAACAGAACCACATCTCCGTCCTGGTACATATTCTTTTTCCTTCCATGCGTACAAGTCCCTTCTCTCTTGCCGCGGAAAGGGAACCGTTATCCAGTAAATCTTTATAGTTCACTACCTCAGCCTTACTAAAGCCTCTTTCAAAGTCGGTGTGGATCTTTCCGGCTGCCTGCGGCGCCTTGGTGCCCTTCTTAATGGTCCAAGCTCTGGTTTCCTTCTCACCGGCAGTCAGGTAGGACATTAAACCAAGAAGAGAATAAGAAGCACGAACTATCTTATCCAGTCCCGACTCGAAAGCCCTAAGGACTCAGGTACTCTCCTTTTCCTCATCGGAAAGCTCGGAAATCTCCTGCTCAATCTGTGCGGAAATGACAAAAGCTTTTCGGAATGATTCTTCTCGCATACTCTCTTACCTTTGCTACATGAGGATTACTCTTTCCGTCATCGGAAAGGCTCCCTCCGCAACATTGCAGGCATAAATTACCGGCTTACGGGTAAGAAGACCGATGCTATCTAAAAGCTCTGCGTCATCCTCCTCCGCTTCAAAGTTGATCGCCAGCTTCCCTCTTCCAGATGGGCGTGAAGTTTTTTTCCAAAAGAGTGTATTCCTTCTTCGCATCCTTATCGTTGTTCGCAAAGCTTCTTTGTCTTCTGCATTCTCCGTCTAAAAAGCTCGAGATCGGAGAAAATCAGCTCCAGCTCAATTGTCTCAATATCTCGAATTGGGTCCACGGAACCGTCCACATGGATCACATTGTCATCATCAAAGCAACGCACCACATGCACGATAGCATCGGTTTCTCGAATATTTCCAAGGAACTGATTACCCTAAGCCCTCCCCTTGGACGCTCCCTTTACGAGCCCCTGCAATATCCACAAACTCAATTACCGCAGAGTAATCTTCTCGGAATGATAAAGGTCGGAAAGGAGCTGTAAACGCTCATCCGGAACAGCCACCACACCCACATTCGGATCAATCGTACAGAAGGGGTAATTTGCCGACTCCGCACCGGCTTTCGTAATCGCATTAAAAAGGGTGGACTTTCCCACATTCGGTAAACCGACAATTCCTAATTTCATTTTTACACTCCTTATTTTCTAAATCGGCAATTTATGACGAACTTTTTCATACATAATGGGAAATAATAAACCTGAGGTATTATACCATCCCCATGGAGTTCACTCAATAGGACTTTGTCGGTCCAGGTTTTATATAAACTGTGCCCACATAATCGGTACACATTCTAGAGATCCATCCTTTTGATAATCCTTTGTGTATAGCAATATTTCACGCATTATTCTTGCATTCTCATAAATATAGCCCAAGTTAGCCTGTAACTTACCATTTTAAAAAGCTTAGAATATATATCATTTTCTGTAAAATCCTTATCTTTAAATGCAAGAGTAATAAACAAACCAATATCAGCGGTAAAACAATTTAAACATTGTTAAATCCTTATTTTGTGCCATGCCCGGTCCCGGATCATTGGCATGATATACTCAATACTGTCCCTGAATCTCTCAGTTCATATATCTGTTCTAATATATCTCCAGCTCTGCTCCCTCTCAAGACATTTGATACCTGATACCTGGATGCATTTCCCATGAGCTGAGCAGGAATTGCATCAAAAGTGCAGATATCTTTCCTTGGATCAATCTTACGAAAATCATCCTCCAGAGCCCATGCGAAATTCTTCATAATCTTATATTTCAATACCGCAAAATCGTCAATTTTATATTTATGTTATTTTCCTCATATTCGTTGATTGTATTGTTGCACATGTAGCAGTCAGAAATACCTTTCTCGCCACAATATTCTCTTTTATGTAGCGAGAAGGTAAATATCTATTCTTATCCTATGTATTCTCTTACCCTCGATATCAGCTGACGACAAGCCCCTTTCTTAGGACTGCCACAAACTGCGTTATGCTATGTCCAAAGAATAAGTCGTCATCATCAAAGATAAGCAGTAAATGAACCTCCCGAGTTCATCCCAGATCAAACTCAGACGAATTCTTTTTGGCAAAGCTTTCTTCCGTAATTAAAGCAGCCTCTTCTTCAGATTCTGCCCATTCACAGGCAAGTTTAGTAAGCTCTTTGGCAGCAAAAACTACGCAGTTCCGCATCCCATTTTTCCTGTTCCAAAACCATTGTTTTCAGAGCTTTTTCGCCTTTGTATACCTGCTTTTATTATCCTTGTCTACATATAAGGAAATATGGATCTTGCCTCGAGCCAGGCACATTTCCTTCGAAACTTTTAAGCTGCTTATCATAAGTTAGATCACCCAATACATCATCCTGCAAAACCACGAGTTTTCTATACTCTATAAGCATTTCTTCAAGCTCAGGACAAACTGCATCCTCTTCAAGAATATCTACAACTAAAAAAATGGTTCTTACTAGGCAATGCTCCCTCAGGAACTTCCTCAGGCAGCTTTTCACGCACCCTTAGTTTGTAAATGGTTTCCTCTTTCAAAACTGAAACGGAGGCTCCTCTTTGTCCATAACCGGAAATTCGATTCGACCTTCTTCTTTGTGAAGCTCTCCTGTTTCACAGTCCACATAGGCTAAGAAATAGGCATCCCATTCCCTAAAAATCCATTTCGGAGACTTCCTCCGCCTCCTTCGTGCCTTAGGACAATGATTTCCTTTTCCTTTTTCTCAAAAGAATCTTCCCATTCTGAAAGCGTCATTTTATTTCTACGCCTCATCTACTCCAGTAGATTCATGCTCTCCTCCATGCATTACTAAATGATTTCAAAAACATTGATACATTTCGGATAAAGCCTTCCCTCATCGGACAAAAATTTGTAGCTATCCTCTTCTTGCTCCGTAAACTCGTATTTTTTTCTTTTCCAAGGGCAATGCTCTTCATCAAAAAGCCATATTTCTTGCCAGGGTTCTCATGGTTTGCAGGCCTTCCAAATCTTCCTTCGCCTCTCCTTTTTCGCATCCGTGAACGCTGTTCCAGTATTGGCTGGAGACCACCGGCATTCCGCAGATGGTAAAATATTTATTTAATTCATCAAAGGTAGCGGATAAGCCGCCCTCGTCTTGCCACTACCACACTGGCTCCTACCTTCATGGTCTTATCAAAATGCGTGCTGTAAAATAGTCTGTCCAGGCAGGCAATCAGGGGTAGCATTGGCGGGCTTGCATAATAAACCGGGATGCCACTACTAAAGCATCAGCCGCTCAAACTTCTCTGCCAGCTCATTTTACCGGGTCATTGAAGACACATTTTCCATTTTTATAACAATATCCACAGGAAATACAGCCTCGTATATCTTTGTTGCCAATCTGCACCACTTCTACTTCTATCTCTTCCTGCTCAAAGACCTTAGCATCTCCTCTAGAGCAATGCTTGTATTGCCCCCGATGCGTGGACTTCCGTTAATTATCAATGTCTTCATAAATTGTTCTCCTGACTTTTGTGTATCTCCTCCTTATATATTTCCTGTTGTGTATTTCCTGTTGTGTATTGCCTATTATCTATTGACTGTTGTGTATCTCCCGTTATGTATTTCTATCATACTCTTACAAAGATGCCCTGAAAAATCTCCGCAATGTCTTTCTCTAAAAAGGGGTGCCCAAAGCCTCTTCCAGTCCCTCATTTTCCGCAACATGCTTTGCCATCTCATCAATTCTCTTCTCATCAATTCCCACATCTTTAAGGTGCATAGGAATGTTGATGGACTCGAAAAACTTATAGGTTTCGTCAATCGCCTTATTGGCAATCTCAAATTTATCAAGAGAAGCATCTATGCCAAAGACATTCACGCCATACTTTTACAAAGCGGTCTCACGGTCTTTTCATTTTAAGATATGCTTCATCCATCTCGGGGTGATAATGGCTAAGCCCTCTCCGTGGGTAATATCATAGTAGGCTGAAAGTGCATGCTCCATGCCGTGGCAAGGCCAGCCTGACTGACTATTTCCAGGGAATAAATGCGATTACAACCATAGGTACAGCAAGCATCATTTCCGCCCTTGCCGTATAGTCTTCCGGATTTTCCAAAGCATTTCTTGTATTCACCATCAAGCTCTTTTAAGGCAGCCTCCATAAAACCGTCATTTTAAAGAGGGTGGAATCCTCACAGAAATACTGCTCCATAATATGATTCATGGCATCTGCACAGCCTGCTGCAGTCTGTTTCTTAGATACTGAGAAGGTATAAGTCGGATCCAGGAAAGAAACCGCAGGATAGAGAAGAGGATCACTATAGGCCGTCTTATCATTGGTCTCCGTTCTCGAAATCACTCCGCCCGCATCAAATTCACTTCCCGTTGCCGAAAGGGTCAGGATATCCACAATGGGAAGTGCTTCCTTAGCTTTCACCTTATAAGTAATCAAATCCCAAGGATCTCCGTCATATTTGGCTCCGGCTGCAATGGCTTTGGTACAATCCAGAACACTTCCTCCTCCCACAGACAGAATTACATCAATATTTTTCTTTACAGATTTTTACGCCATCAAGAACACTGGGATCGTACTTGGGATTTGGTTGAATATCAGAAATTCATAAATTTCAAAAATCTTTTAAAAAGCTCAATTACCTTGTCATAAAGACCAATCTTTTTTGATGCTTCCGCTTCCGTAGCTAAGCAGAATCCTTTTTCCAAACTGCTTCATCACTTCCGGAAGTTCTTCAATAACATCTTTTTCCGAAAATAAGTCTTGTGGGTGTACAATAATTAAAAGTTTTTGCATTTTTGACCTCCTGTGTTTCTTTCATGCTGATAAAGAGAATAGACTCTCTATTTACTATTTTTATATACTATAATCCACTCACCCTTTTTATTGGATCCGATTCTTTTAATTACTCCTTTATCAATTAATTTTTGAAGTGTTCTCTTTACTGTTGACTCTGAACATCCTATCCTCTTAGCCATTTCGACTCTGGTTAATGATGGATTTTCATATACTATGTCAAGAATCTGTTTTTCTCTTCCTTCCAATTTTATTGGGTCATTTACTCGAGTCATTTATTGGGTCAGCTTGAACCGATAAAAACTTTCCACTAATATGCATCTCTCTGTTATGCAATGCATGCTTCTCGTTTAGAAGCAAGTTTCTAAGAAATTTTTCCAAAAAATCCGTAGTCTCATAAATGCCTTTCTGAATGTTCGTATAATTGGCTCTTACTAAAGCATTTCTAAAATACCAAGAATTTTCAGCAAAAACTATCATTTTCAGCATCAAATCCAAAGCATTCTTAAATATTTAATAAAGAACACGGCTGTTGTTCTGGTATTGCCTTCACCAAAAACATGAATCTGCCACAACCTGGAAATAAATATCGCTAAATGATGAATTGTCTCATCCAGGCTAAGTCCATTATACTTAAAATTCCTTTCTTGAGAAAAATCATAGTCCAATGTATCACGAAGATTTATTGCAGAGCCATAGAAAACAGTATCACCATCCAATACCCATTCCTTCTTGGTGATATTGTAGTCTCTAATTTTCCCCTGCATGGGAATAAATTCCTGCAAATAATTCACGATGTATCGAGATATACTGCATAGGTGAAAAAATAAACGCTTTTATCAGAGTAGCTTTGCAATCCTGGCAGAAACTTTGTCTGCTTCTTCTGTTCTCTCCTCCGAATCTGAACGCCCATCTTTATCCTCGTAATAACTATTAATCAGCACTCCTGCTTCATCAATAGTTATTTCACCATCAATGCTCTTTTATTGCAGTTTCATAAAGATATTCCGATGGCTTCAAACCATCAACATCCTGTAAACCAATCGCGGTAGACCACGCCTGCCCCAGCTCTTTTTCGTGTAGGCGGTAAGTTTTTATATATTCATCGAACGGATCCTTTTTATATCCTTCATCATCATCCTCCGATTTCCTTTTATTCTTCTTGAACACCATATTTTTAAATTATATTTGAGCATTCAACGATTTGCAAAATCCAATTGTGCTATCAGCGGCTATATAAAAATAGCCCGCCATCCTCATCGGACAGCGAACTATTTTTATAAATCCTTATTAAGCCTTAGTATTCTTTACGGCTAGCTCTTTTTTATTGCAATTTTTTTATTGCAAGATCTTCTTATTGAAAAGCTCTTCTTATTGAAAATTCTTTTTACTGCAAGCTCTTATATACGGAGTAAGCCTTTTCTCGGTCTTCCGCCTCTCTCGTAAGCTTCTCTGATTCCGAAATGCATCTCCTGCAGTGCGCCGCCCACATTGTGCATCTCACCCGGCTGGTCATACTCTCTTGCCAAGAAAAATGCCTCGATATAGGGGTTGTTCTTTGCAATATTGTATGCCTTCGCAATCTGGTCTGCCTGCAGATCTTCATTGGTTGCATTGAAGCCCTGCTCGGAAAGAATCAGGTGTCTTACCTTACCGTTTGGAGACAAATACTCAGGCTTCTGCAAGTAATCGGTCAAGACATTGATGTTCTTCATATTGATGATTAACGAATTCTCACTATTGGTAGCCTTCGCGTCATCCTCAAAGTTCGGATCTGCCAAGCCCTGTGGATAGGGGTGCCATGCGATACCGTAGTCAATGTCACGAAGTCTGTCATTTAAAAGACGAAGGAGATCTTTTGCCTTATAGTATCCGCCGGACGGAGAGTGCTCAGTCCAAAACATAGTCGAAGGGGATATGCACATTTGCAGAAGGATTATTCTGCTTAATAGCCGTGTACCAGATACGGAAAGCATGAGCATACTGGTCAGCATAATTCTCCAGACTGCTGTGCGGTGTATAGTTCCATGCGTTCGGGTAGTTGATTTCATTTCCGATTACCCAGTTGTCGATGGAGTCCTTGTATAAAGATGCAAAGCGATTTGCAAGACGGGTTGTCGCATCGATCCCTGCCTGACTTGTCACATTAAAGCCATAGTAATGTGCTTCCTGACCGGTAATGCCTGCAGGAAGAGACTGTGGCTCCGGATTGTTTCTCGGAGTATTTAACATAATAGCCGTTACACTTACACCATTTGCCTTCGTGTTGCGGAAATTGTCCATAAAGTTCTGCTCGAAGTTTGTGAAGTTGTAAATAATGTGCTTTACACCCAAATCTCTTACCGAGGTATTAGAAAAAAGGGTATCTCTTGTAGCCAGTCCCTTCTTGGAACCGGACTTGGAAAAATACGGACTCACTAACAGCCGCCGCGGTCTGCTTGGTCTGCACAGCCCCGTTTACCGTCCATGCGCCGTCTCCATTTACCTGATAGCCATCCGGTGTGGTCGTGCCGGTCAGAATATAGCCGCTATTTTTCAAAATAATAGCACTCGGCAATGCCGTCACGGTTGCCATCCACCCAGCTCCATCCGTTCTGCAAATAGGTTCCGTTCTCATTGTCAAACCACCAACCGACAGAATCCTTCTTCCATGATCCGGCAAAAGCGGTCAGGCTCATCGCTAAAGTCATAGCACCTGCCAAGATGGCGATTAAGCATTTTCTCTTCATACTTCTCTCCTTATTCTCCTTTTTAGTATTTTCGGTAAATTCAAGCTAAAGGAATGCCTCCTTACCAATCCCTCCCATTATCGCAGAAAGTTCAGAAAAAAGAAACTTATTTTTTTAATTTTCCTTTCCATTTTTCCATTCATTCTTAAAATAAGGATAAAAGAGTTTTTCTTTACAAAAAGCTTTATCTTGCTTCAAAGATTATACTATCCTTATAAGGATTACTGAATTAAAGAACTATGTCCCCTTGGAAATATCCGTAACATTCACTTGTAATACGCAGGCAGTGTTTCAAGAAAGGAAGATACATGGCAAGATTTCTCAAGAAAGCAAACCATATTTTTAGCAGCGCTCATACTATTTCTTCTGCTTCTTCTTTTTCTTTTCCTATCCGAGAAAAATTATGGGAGTCTTTCTCGGAATATCCATGATTCCCGACTCTAATGAAGAGGGTTTACATTCTGATGATAAGGAAAGCAATCAGCTTTTTGTTCCTTGCCAAATATAAGACGGTTGTACTTTCTCCGGGAAGCTTCACAAAAAGAAAAATTTACTCTATTTGCATCGTGCCGGAACCAAAGCCTATGCGTATATCAATGGGAGCTTTAGAAAATTACAATCCGAATTTTCACATTTCAAAGAACATTCCCTCGCCCCTTATGAAAATTGGGAGGATGAGTTCTGGATGGATGTTTCCGATAAGGAATGGCAAAATTATCTTACGGAAAATGTCGCGAAAGATATTGCTGAACTAGGCTTTGACGGCTTCTTCCTCGATAATTTTGATGTCTCACTACCATTATCCCGAAGAAAAGTATCTATCAAGGTTTACACGCTGTATTAACCGCTCTCCAAAAGTATAAGATGCCGATTATTTTAAACGGAGCTGATGCCTATGTCAGCCGTGCAATAGAAGATGCCTCTTCTCCTCTCCTCTTTCAGGCTGTAAATCAAGAGGATGTATTTACTGCCTCATCACTTCGATACGGATACTTTCGTCAGTGCAGGACAATGAAGTCCGTTCCTTTTATCAGGAATATCTGGAAAAAGCGAAGGCTGCCGGTCTTTCCGTCTATATTCTGGAATACATGGCAGACGAAGAACTCTCTAAAAAAATTTCAGCTTACTGCGCGGAAAAACATTTTCAATGGTACAATGCGCCGGGGATATTTTTGACCTCCGGAAAAGCATAAAAAAAACTCCTCCATTATGGAAGAGTTCTTCTCGGAATGACAGGACTTGAACCTGCGGCCTCTTGACCCCCAGTCAAGCGCGCTACCACCTGCGCTACATCCCGCAACGCTCTCCAATATACCTTATTCAGATGATATTTTCAAGTTCTTTTTCACGAAGGAAACGGACAGCTCGTAAAACAAAAGCTAAAAAGCCTTTTCCGAAAGGAGCAAGATAGCTTATACCCTACGAAGAGATACTCGTTATGAATGAAAAACTGCTCAGACGGATGGTCTGAGCAGTTTTTAGATTGATTAATTGCCTGTGCTCTCTGACTCGGCATTTTCTCCTGCAGCCGTTTCCTGAGAAGCTGCTGCCGATGTTTCCGGCTGAGCTGTAGCGGTCTCACTTATCTTTTCTTCTGCCTTAAACTCGGAAAGATTCTTCGTGATACACTCACTCTTCAAGCTTTCCAAAGTTTCAAAGCCGTCAATGTAGTACTTCGTTGTAAACCAGTTGCCAACTCCCGTATCAATCACAAAGCTGTTATAAAAGGCTTCTCATCTCGCTTACATCAATATCCGCCTTACCGTTTCCATCTTCCATAATATTCGGAAAAGCACCGGAAGTATAGAAGCTGTAGTCCTGTGCAAAATTTTGATCAGCCAGTAATACGAGATGCTAACCTTATAGACCGGATAGAAGATATTCTTCACAAAAGCAGTTTTGCTCTTCGCATTTAAGAAGTAGTAGCCGATATACTCCGATGAAAGAAGCTGAACAGTATCTCCTCCTTAGCAATGTTGCTCTGAATCAGGTCTTCCACTTCTCCCTTCATTCTACCAAGAAGAGCATCATCAATTTTACTTGAAGAATCAATATAAGCTGACAGTCCTTCTACTGTAAAGACTTTTTCCATTTCCTTCGGTGCCTTACCGGTCTTTTTGAATAAAGTTGTTCAAATTTTCCTTGGGCCCAATTTTCACTGTAACCTTATCTCCATTGGAAAGTCCATACTGAGGATCCACTGTGAGATACAGTCCATTGGAGCCGTTTAAGAGTTCACTTCCCTGCCATTCCGCAGTTCCATCCGGAGCAGTTCCGACAAATTTCATATCTAAATCGGCAAATGCATCAAAGGTCTCCATTTTTCAAGGTCCTTTACCGTGAATTCCTGTCCGGCATCCTTAATCTTCACCTTGAAATCTTCTTCTATCATGTCCTTATCAATTGCCCAAGTTAAATGAACTTTTTGTCGCCATTTTTATAATTCCCATCGTTTCCGTCCAAGCTCCAGTTTCCGGAAATGTAAAAAGTCATATAAAAATGCTTCCGGGCTATAGTCTTTAAAAAGGGCATCGGTGAAAGCATCCTTTTCTTTTTCAGCTTCACCTTCTTCTTTAAATCTTTTTAAGAAGCTTTCTCATCAAAACTAACTTCCCTTTTCCGTATCCGTCATATCCGGAGAAGCTTACCGAAACATACTTATCCAGATTAATTTTTGTTCGTCTTGGGAAAAAGCATAGCCAAGTGTAAAGCACAAGAAGCAGAATACCTACTGCAAGTCCCACAATCATTGCGGAATGATTCTTTCCGGAGGCATCCTTTTCATATACATCGCCTCTTGCTTTTTCAACGGGCTTATGTTTATTTTACATTCTGCTTAATTCGATCTGCTGCAGAGAGCTTTTCCTCTACCTTCTCTTCAAGCTTCTTTGCCGCTTCCGATGCAGAGGCTGAAGCGCTTGCAGCTGTTTCCGATACGGAAGCGGAAACGCCTGCAGCTGCTGCTTCTACAGCAGCTTTTCGCCTGTGGAAGAACCTCTTTGGCCTTTTCCGCCGAATCTGCAATTACCTGCTCCGCTTTATCTTCCAGCTTTTCACCAATTTCTGAAGCTGCTTCACCGGCTGTATTTACAGTACTTTTAACAGCTTCTCCCGCCTTATCTAAGCCTCCCTCTACAGTGTGGGAAACCGCTTCAACTACAGCCTCTCCTTGACTCTTAGCTGCTTCCGCTACATTCTCCGCTTTATCCGAAAGCTCTTCCGCTACGTTTTCCGCTTTCTCTTCCACTACGTTTTTCCGCACTCTTCTCTTCGCTTTTAGCAATAGGTGCTTCTACCCTGAATACCGGTTCTGCCTGTGTTTCAGCTGCTGCAGGGCTTTCATTTCCTTCTTCATTCGGAGAATTGTTTAAAAAGCTCATTCTCCTTCTTTTCCTCTTCACTCATAATACAAACTCCCTTCTCTTTCAAAATAATGAAACCGACAGGGAAATCATATCATTTTAATGCCGTTTTTACAACGGATTAAGTATTAAGCCTTTTTCCTCTTTTCCTCAAAGTCCTTTAGCGAGGACAAAGCCTCCTTACTTAAAGGATACATCACAAGGAGGTTGAAAATGGTCATCAGGCCGATTCCTACATCTCCCAAATCCCAAACCACGGTGTACTGCGCAAGTCCTCCCACAAAGAGCATGATCAGCGCAAAAAAATCTTATAGGCAGTCTGTAGAGCCCCAATTGTCCCCAAAAAATGTAGGAAACATTGGAACGCGCATAGAAGAGGATGCCGAGGAAGGTGGAAAAAGCTGAACAGCCATAAAAATCACGGCAATAAAGATTTTTCCGAAAGCGCCGAAGTGGTAGTTCATTGCCATTTGTAAAATGTCCATGCCCTGCAAATCCTTAATCATGCCTTCCGGGGTCAGTAACATGATAAATGCGGTACAGGAGCAGAGAACTATGGTATCGATAAAGACCCCTATTGCCTGGAAAAGTCCCATTTTCACAGGATGATCCGTATCCGCTGCAGCCGCCGCACAAGGTGCCGATCCGGAGCCGGCTTCGTTGGAGAAAAAGCCCTCTTTTTACACCGTTCATCAGCACTGCGGCAAAACCTCCGGAAACAATCTGTCTAAGCCCTGAAAGCCTCCGAGAAAAATTCGCTCGAAAACACGCGGGAGTGCCGGTAAATGGGTAAGAATCACAAAAACAGTCATAGCAAAATAGAGTCCTGCCATCACAGGAACAATTACATCCAAGACACGCGCTGTCGCATTTTTCCGAAGGACAATCACCGCTGCAATGAGTACCAGAAGAATACTGGAAATAAGGGGCTTAATGGAAAAGGCATTTTCAAAGGCGGAGGACACGGAGTTTCCGATAACCTGACTGATTCCTGCCCAGCAAATAAGGCCGGATAGAGCAAACAAAACCGCAACAATACTTTTTTTCTTCGGAATCCCCTCTTCCAGCTTCTCGCCGGGCTTATTTTTAAAGAAAAAATCATGGATATAGTAGGCAGGACCACCACGGAAACCGCCGTAGAGCGGATCCTTCCTCTTATGAAGCTGTGCCAGTGTAGCCTCGATAAAAGCCGTAGAAGAACCGATTAACGCGGTAATCCACATCCAAAATACCGCGCCTGCTCCACCTCCGGAGATTGCCGCAACAACGCCCACAAGGTTTCCCATACCGACTCTCGTTGCTGTAGAAACAATGAGCGTCTGAAGGCCGGAGAGTTTCCCCTTGGATAGGTCTCCTGCATCTTTCCTTCCGGTTTTTCAATGAGTACGGAAAGCATTTCCCTGAACATTCGAATCGGAAGAAATTTTGTTCGGAGGTATAATAAATACCTGCCGGAATAAGCAAAAGCACCATAGGAGAAAGCCCCAAAGTACTTCCTCCGGGTAGCGGAATCCTTAATAAATCTCCCCAGAGTAAAGCGGTCAGCTTCTCAATCACAAAAACTATTCCATTTAATAGACTATTCATTTCCCTCCTAAAGGCAGCTTTTTCTCTTTTATCTGTTAAGGGCTATGCTTGCAATGCTTTTCTCTTTCGTAGCATTGCCCTTAACGCTTTCCTTATTTTAAGCTTTGACGCTTATATAAGTCTATGCTGTTACAATTTTTGCACTTTTACACTTTTATGCGTCTATGCTTTTATGTGCTAAAGTATTTTCCCAAAAAAGAAAAGCACTTTTGTGCTTTTCCGAGTATAGCGCATAAAGCTGATTTCTGGCAAGCGGTTTTTATGCGATTTTCTCGTCATTTCATTTTCAGATTCAAAACTATATTCAAAGTGTCAAAAATTCGAATTTAATTTGAACTATTTATGTAAATAGATCATCCAAGCTAAGGAGAATCCTATCTTTTTCGGAAACAGTTTCAAACCCGTTTTTGGAAATGAAGCCGTAACGATAGCATTGCAGACCGCATTCCTGCACCTGTGCTATCTCTTTTTCTATTTCCGCTTTGCTAAGAGGCTTATCTTGAAACTTTACTTCATAAAAAGATATAGCCTTTTGGATCGTAAGTGACAATATCGAACTCTCCGTTTCGCCGTTCTTTTCGGAATGTCATAATAGTATCTGCCTATTTTCTCAAAAGGCTCCTCGATTAAACCTGCTCGGTTCTGCCGGATTAAATATTGTTTTCCTATTGTCTCAAAACGCTTCGGCACATAGAGTTTTTCAAAGTCATCCTGAATATATCTCTGATAGAAATTATCCGAATTCATCACATTTAGCTGAGAGCTGTAGCGGAAAATATATCGATAATAAAACAAAGACATGGGATCACTGATATAATATCCTGATTTCTTTTCGATTATTTTCATCATTAATAGGAGATGCCTTCTCAACAAGCTCCATACGAATCAACTTATCCAGTACATCCACTAAGGTAGGACCGCTGGAAACATGAGACTGAGACAGAATATCGTTAAAACGGGAAAATCCCCTTGCCATAGCCTCAAAGACTTCGTTGGCATTCACAATTTTCGCAATTTCCGACTTAAGGTACATCAGGACTTCATTTTCCAGTCTTGCACCGGGAGAAGCAATCAAATCTATAATATTCTCCTTTACAGACCTGTCTTCCCGAATTAGTCGATTATAATAAGGAATGCCGCCAAAAACACTGTATAGCCTTACCTTATCCTCATTAGAAAAATGGGAATAAAACTGTGCTGAATCATAGTAATCCATGGGCTTTAGCTTTAGAACCAAATCAAAACGGCCAAATAAGGGATTCTCTTTCTCGATTAATTTCTGCATGGTATCCACAAAGGAACCGCACAAGGCCAATTTTAATTTACTCCGGTTTCGATATTGATCAATCAGTGCCTGCAAAACACTGTCCATGCCCTTCAGCACATCACTAAGATAAGAATATTCATCCAAAAATCAAAAGAATATTCTCCTCCGTTGCCTTTTTAAAAAGAAAAATCCAGCACTTCCTCGAGGCCCGAAAAGGAAATCTTCGGATAGCCAAACTCTTCCGAAAGTAAAGTCGCTAAGCTTTCTACATTGTTCATTTTCAGAAGTCTGTTTACACTCGTAATAAACCCTCTTCCCTCAAAGAACTGCATGGAATGTTTCATCAGCTCACTTTTTCCAATACGCCTTCTTCCGTATAATAGAAGCACTTCCATGCCGGGAGACTGATACAAGCCTTTGATTTTCTGTACTTCTTTCTCTCTTCCAATAAATTTCATTTTATTCGGTCACCTCCGATTCGGTTACTTCCGAATAAAGATTAGCATGGACTTTCTTTCCTGTAAAGGAATTAAAGACATTTTTCAGCTCCTTAATAAGAGAAATATCTGCAGGAAGCCAGTTCACCGTATTCAGCTCTTCCTTCGTGTAGCTCATCTTCCGTCTGTTGCTTTCCACCAATTTGATTTCCCCGATAAAACGGAGCAAAAATAGCAGTGCATCGTGAGGTGAAAATGCGGATAGTCGTAGTCCAGCTTTGTGAATTTTTTCTTCTATATGGATTTCTACTTGCAGCTCTTCCCTGATTTCCCGTCTTAAGGCTTCCTCCAAGCTTTCTCCCGCTCAACCTTCCCCGGAAACTCCCAATAGCCTTTTAAACTCGCCATAGCCTTTTTCCCGTAGCAAAAATGTTATTATCTTTCCTGAAAATTGCCGCTACAACCTCTATTTTCTTCATGTTCTTCCTTTCTACTTATCTCTCGCCGCAGCTCTTATCTACCTCCGCTCTTCCAATATGTAAACAGTATAATACCATACATAGACTACCGATAGAAAAATTGATGACAGCAAAAATTTCTGAACTCAAAGCCTGAATTTCGAAACCTCAAAGCCTGAATAAGATATCTGTACTGCATGCTCTACGAGCAATACTTGTTTAGAATCCGACCTTCCCAAATTCCGAATTGGAAAAATTCAAATTCCACCTTGCATCGAAAATTGCACTTGTGCTATACTTCCGTAGATATTGACAAAAGATGGGTTATAGTCTGCAGCTTGGTCTGCAAGTTTATTTCCATAAAAAGGGTGGTTTTCATGAGAATAGCAAAGATAGCTTTTAGTAATTTTATTTGTAATTTTAGAGTTGCCTTATCTGCCATTATCCTTATGCAGGAGGGAAAGAGTGACGGTTTAGGGAGCTTTATCCGGTTCTACCGACACTTATTGGCAGCGTAACAGAGGCCGTTCCGTTGAGGGAAGCTTAGAGAAGTTTACCAAGTTTGGTACAGTCGCATTTTTGCGGTTGCTTTTTACTCTTGGATATTATTTGGTAAGACTCTTTTCCACTGTTTTTTAAGCCTGCAAGTTTTTGCAGGCTTTTTCTTTTCCGTAAAATTAAGGAGGATTCCTCCGCCCGCATAGGGACAGAAGCTCATTTCATCTAAGCTAAAAAAATGTACTTTTTGAGCTTTCAAAAATAAGGAGTAGCATGCGCGACGAACAAAAGGAAAAATTAAAGAAAAATCATTTTAGATATAGAAAAGGATAACTCCCTCCCGAAAATGAAGGAGAAGGAGCTAATCCATTTTTAGGTATCCCTAAAGAAGAGAAAAAGGACTTTATGGCTCTTTTTAGCGGAAATGCTGGAAGAAGGACTCGTCTCTTTCTCCGGAAAAAGAAGGACAAAAACCCTGCCATACCGTAAAGCATAAAAAGAGAATAGGCAGAAGAAGCATCGCGAGCTAGATACAGAGAAGTCTTTTTCTTCTGAAGAACTTCAAAATGAGAAAAACACGCGCTGCATGGAAGCTTAAAAAAGCGTAGTGTCGATAAGGAGCGTACTCTAAAGGGAGTCTATTCCAAGGCAAAGAAAGGCTTCGGCTTTGTGAGCCTCTCGGAAAAGGAGCTTGATGACATTTACATCCCGAAAGGATTGGAAGGAAATGCCATGGACGGGGATACCGTGCAGATTCTCATCACGAGGGAAAAGCAGGGCAATTCCAGTGCCGAGGGGAAAAATCGTAAAGGTCATGAAGCGCGCCGTAACGGAGGTGCTCGGACTTGTGAAGGAAAGGCGGGAAGGGCTCTTCCTCTTTCCGGACAATCAAAAGCTCCCTTCTCCTTCTATATTCAGCCGGGAAGAGCGGGGCGCTGTTCCCGGAGATAAGGTTATGTAAAAATCCTTCCCTACGGCGGAGTGCAAAAGGAAGAAAGAAGAGGGAGACAGGGGCGTTCTCCTATTCCCCGCGGAAAGATGAGTCCGCTTCTCTCCTATCCCGTCTGCGGTGTGACGGAAGTGCTCGGTGCCAGTACGGAGCCCGGTGTAGATGTACTTCCGTCATTCGTGCATTTTCTCTTCTGAGGACTTTCCGAGGAAGTGAAGAGGGAAGCGGAGGCGATTCCGCAGGAAGTGCCGGAGTCTATCTTAAATTCGAAGGCAAGAAGAGATTTCCGTGCGCTCACGACCATTACCATTGACGGAGAAGATGCCAAAGACCTCGATGACGCGATTTCTCTGGAATATTTTCCGGAAAAGAAGCTTTTATCGCCTCTATGTACATATCGCCGATGTCACGGAATATGTAAAGGAGGGCTCTTCCCTTGATCTGGGAGGCCTTGGAGCGCGGAACCTCCGTATATTTAACGGACAGAGTGATTCCCATGCTTCCGAGAGAGCTTATCAAACGGCATTTGTTCCCTGCATGAGGGTGTGGATCGTCTGACCCTCTCCTGCATCATGGACTATAACGAACGGGGCGAACAGCTCTCCCATGAAATCTGCCCGGGAATCATTTGTTCCGATAAAAGAATGAGCTATACCGGAGTGACAGCGGTGTTAGAAGAAGACAATGCAGAAGACTACCTCTTATCTCCCCTATAAGAACTTGCTTCTTAAGATGCGGGAGCTTTCGTCGTCTTCGCCATAAGCGTAGAGCGAGGCGGCTTGGACTTTGATTTTTCCGGAATCCAAGGTTATTTTTCAACGAAAAGGGGCAGATTGCCGAAATTCGCTCCGCTATTCGTGAAGAATCCCATAAAATCATCGAAGATTTCATGCTTGCGGCAAATGAGACTGTCGCGGAGGAATATTACTGGAGGGACATTCCCTTCCTCTACCGCGTGCATGAGAGGCCCGACTTTGACAAGTGGCAGGAGCTTTCCAGGATTCTTTTTCGAACTTCTCCATTCTCCTTCGTGCGAAAGACCCGGACAGCTTTCGCCCGAAGGCTTTGCAGGGCATTTTGGAAACGATAAAAGGAAAGGAAGAAGAGATGATGCTCAGTAACCTCATTCTTCGCTCCTTAAAACAGGCAAAGTACAGCGTGGAATGCGAGGAGCATTTCGGGCTTGCAAGCAAATACTACAGCCATTTTACTCTCCGATCCGGCGTTATCCCTGACCTCAGATTCACAGAATCATTATGAGAACTTATTTTCCCAGGAAAATGAAAAAGGCGCGCCCATTACAATCGCATCCTACCTGATGTCGCAACACAGAGCTCTCTTAGGAGCGCCGTGCAGATGAGGCGGAGCGGGATTGCATGAAGTTGAAAAAGTGTCAGTACATGAAGAACTTCCTCGGAGAGTGCTTCCCCGGCAGCATTTCCGGCCTTACGGAGTATGGCATTTATGTTGCTTTGGAAAATGGAATCGAAGGTATGATTCCGCTCGAATGCTCAATGAGGACTACTTTTGTTTTTCATTGAAAAAGAGCTGATCACGAGGGGCGAGCGGAGCGGAAAAACCTTCCGTATCGGTGACAGTATCTCTGTTCTGGTGTATGCTGTAGATACCTTTGAGCAGGACCATCGACTTCGTGCCGACACCGGAATTACCGGAGGAATAGGATAGATAAACTTTCCTCGGAATAGAGCAAATCAGCTTTCCCTGGAATGGGAAAAATTGAAACGAGATAGACTTCCCTTAAGGAAAGTTTAAGCAAGATAAAAATCCCCTTGAGGGGACAGAAAGGAACGAATAAATGGGAGACAGCATTAAGCAAATCGCAAACAACAAAAAAGGCTTTCCATGATTTTTCGTGGAGGAAAGCTTTTCGAGTGCGGCATTCAGCTTTTTCGGAACGGAAGTTAAATCTCTCCGTCTCGGACAGGCTTCCATTAAGGAGTCCTTCTGTCAGATACGAAACGGAGAGTGTTACATCGTAGGTATGCACATCAACCCCTATGAGCGGGGAAATATTTTTAACAAGGACCCGCTTAGAGACAGAAAGCTTCTCCTCCATAGAAGGGAAATTGACCGCCTGCTCGGAAAAATCAAGGAACAGGGCTATACCCTTATGCCCCTCCGTCTCTATTTCAAAGGAAGCCTCGTAAAGCTCGACATGGGCCTTTGCTGCGGTAAGAAAATTTATGATAAACGAGAGGATATGGAAGAAGGCACAGAGAAGGGAGCTCGAGAAGGAGTTTAAGAAGGCGAATATTCGCGTGTAAGAAGGATTGCAAAAAGAATATTCTGATTCCACATTTTGCAAATGTTAAGCTCAAACTCATTGATAAGCATTTTGTTCTATAACCCGAAAAGCCCTAGAGCATAGTAGTCCACGGCTTTTCTTATGTTCAATGAGTTTCGCTCGCATAGCGTGCGGCGTCTCATTATATCTTGTAGAACTGCAGATTTAAAATAACCATTCACTAGACTATAGATCTCCTCCGATATGTTCTTGAGTAAAGCGTTTGAGGCTCCGCACTTGCAGAAAACAAGCGTCAGCGAAGTTTTCTGCTTAGTACCGCTGAGCCGGAACCGAGCGAGAGCGTCTTTTACGAAAGAACATATCGGAGGAGGTCTTTCATATCAGGCGAATATTTTATAATCTGCTGTCTACATATCCCTTAACTTCACCCTATTTTTCTCGAGTGCTGTGAGTAAATCCTCTTACTTTATTGATTTCCTCTTCACTTAAGGTGTGGTCTTTTGCTCTTAGGCTGACATTGTAAGAGAGGGACTTAAAGCCGGTGAGGACCTGCGCGCCCTCATAGATATCGAAAAGCTCCACCTTCTCAAGGAGCGGAGATGCCGCTTCACGGATTGCATCTTCCACTTCTCCTGCCGTTACGGTAAGCGGCACAAGGAGGGAGAAGTCCTGAGATACTGCCGGTATTTCGCAACGGGCTTAAACTTTCTGTGGTCTCCGGCAAGAGGATATACTTCTTCTAAATCCAGTACTGCCACATAGGCTCTTTCCTTTAAGTCAAAGTTCTTTAAGACATCCGGATGAATTTCTCCCATTGTGCCGAGAACTCTTCCCTCATACAGGATATTGGCCTTTCTTCCCGGGTGGTAGTAAGGCTTTTTCACAGTTTCCGTCATAGCGGAAGCGACCGTTTAGCTGCAGTGCATAAAGAGCTCTTCAATTTCACCCTTTGCTTAAAGAAATCACCCTCTCCGATAAAAACCGAGAGTCAGAGTCATACGCCCTCAGGAAGCTCGGTAAGCGGCAGGCTCTTTGGAATATAGAGCTTTGCCATTTCAAAGAGCTTCGCATCCTTATTCTTGTGACGATTATTTAAGCTAAGTGCCTGTAACATGCCCGGAATGGAGCTGGTACGCATTACGGAGAAGTCTTCTCCCAAAGGATTGGAAATCATAATCTGCTGCCACTCAGGGAGCATTTTTCCGGAAGAAGAAGCTTCTCATAAACTTTCTTCGACTCAAAAAGAATAGAAATAGCTTTCGTTATACCCAAGCGCTCTGCGAGATGCCGCAGACTGCGGTTTAACGCAAGATTCGGGTGCATTCCTCCCACAGTGCTGCTGAGGAAGAGTGCTCGGAATCTTATCATATCCATAGTAACGGCAATTTCTTCCGCAATATCCGCCATTCTTTCGAGGTCCTGTCGAAGGTCGGAATCACAAGTTCCAGACTGTCTCCCTTCACCTCGGTTTGAATCTCCAGGTAACAGATAAGCTTTTCATTTCCTCTCCGCTTAAAATGAAGCCCCAATAAATTGTTGATTTCGAAACGGATACGGATAAATGCTTCTCTTCCTTCTTCACCGGATAGCAATCCACCATGCCGCCTACCACTTCTCCACAGTGGAGCTCTTCAATCAAGGTGCAGGCTCTGTCCATGGCCATTTCGCAAAGGTTCGGATCCAAGCCTTTTTTTCAAAAATAGGAAGAGGCATCGGTACGAAGTCCCAGCTTTCTTCCGAAAGACGGATGTTCGTGCCATTAAAGCAAGCTGCCTCCAGTACCACATTTTTTTCACCCTTATCGGTAATCATCGGAATTTTCTCCACCATAATGCCGCCGAGGGCAATGGTCTCTCTCCGTCCTTAATACACAAGATAGAGGAGTCCAGCTCGTGCTCCACGCCGTCCAAGGTCACAAACTTTTCCTTATCTTCTGCACGCTCTATGCGAATCTTCTTTCCGCTGATGTCTTCATAGTCAAATGCGTGCATGGGCTGTCCGAGTTCCAGCATCACATAGTTTGTGATATCTACGAAGTTATTGATCGGGCGAATGCCGGCAGTCCGAAGACGAATCTGCATCCAAGAGGGAGACGGCGCAAAGCGCACATTTTTAATAAGGCGCGCGGTATAACGACTGCAAAGCTCGCTATCCTTTAACTCTACCGTGAGGTAGTCGGAGAGCTTTTTCCTCATTCCCTACTTTCTTAATTTCCGAAAATGAAATTCCCTGCCCGAAAGGCTGCTGCTTCTCTTGCAAGTCCCACTACGGAGAAGCAATCCACACGGTTAGAAGTAATTTCATACTCGTGAAGAATATCCCGAAATCCGAGGAGTGCCGGAGCATCTTCTCCCACGGGAGTTCCCTCCGGGAAGATGTAAATCCCTCTTTCCGGTGCTTCCGGAAAGAAGTTACGGTCACTTCCAAGCTCATCGATAGAGCACATCATACCGAAGGATTCCACACCGCGGAGCTTTCCGTTATGAATGCTCACACTGTCCCTCCGGCGCTTTCTTCATGATCGACCTTTACCTTACCGCCGTCTAAAACCACAGGCACGACCTGTCCTACTTCTACATTCGGTGCGCCGGGTCACGATTTGGAGCGTCTCTTTTCCGATATCCACCTGACAGATTAAGAGGTGGTCTGAACTCGTGCTTCTTCACGGAAAGAATCTTTCCGTAACAATCTTCTCCAGATTTTCCCCGAGATCTTCCATCGTTTCTACCTTATTTCCAACCAGGGTCATTCTGTCTCCGAAGTCTTTGCCGGATACGGAAAGGCCCGGAACATATTCTTTTTAACCAATTCATGGATGTATTCATCTTAATCCCCTTAAAACTGCTCTAAGAAGCGCAGATCATTTTCATAGAGTAAACGCATATCATCACTTCGTACTTCAGGAGTGCAATACGCTCAAGGCCCACACCAAAGGCAAAAACCGCTGTACTCTGTTCGGGTCAATACTGCAGGATTCCAGCACCTTCGGGTGCACCATACTGCAGCCTAAAATCTCAATCCAGCCCTCTCCCTTACAGAAACGGCAGCCCTTGCCCTTACACTTAAAGCAGGAAACATCCACTTCTGCGGATGGCTCCGTAAAGGGGAAGTGGTGAGGACGAAGCTTGGTCTTCGTATCCTGTCCGAAAAGCTCCTTGGCAAAGAGCTCCAGTGTTCCCTTTAAATCGGAAAAATGAATGTTTTTGTCAATAACAAGACCCTCTATCTGATGGAAGGAGGGGGAGTGGGTTGCGTCCACCGCATCGGAGCGGAAAACCCTACCCGGGCAAATCATGCGGATAGGCGGCTTATGCGTCTCCATATATCTGGCCTGCACGGAGGAGGTCTGCGTTCTTAAAAGGATATTGCTATTGATATAGAAGGTATCCTGCTCATCTCTTGCAGGGTGTCCTCCGGGATATTCAGCTCTCAAAGTTATAGCTGTCGTACTCCACCTCAGGTCCTTCCACAACTTCATATCCCATGCCGACGAAGATTTTCTCCACTTCTTCCAAAAGCAAGGGTATTCGGATGTGCGTCCATAACGAATCTTCTTTCCGGGAAGTGTTACATCAATGGTTTCCGCAGAAAGACGGGCATCCTGTAAGGCGCGCTCCAGTTCTGCTTGACGCTCCTTGATTTCCTTCTCGATTTTCTGAGAAACTCATTTACCAGCTGTCCGAAAAGCCGGTCTTTCCTCGGCACTTAAGTCTTTTAAAGCCTTCTTCGCTTCCGCAAGCTCTCCTTTTTCCCTAAAAACAGCGTGAATTTCATTGATGGAATTCATATCCATGGCAGAGCGCAAACGCTCTTCTGCCGCCTTTCTGATTTCCTCGAGATTGAATGTGTTCATTTTTACCTCCCTAATTAAGAAAACCCCGTCTGCAATTGCAGACAGGGGACGAATGTTCGCGGTACCACCCTGATTCCTGAAATCTCTTTCAGGCTCTCTTTATGCTTAACGCAGTCTCACGGCTTTCCCTACTCTCCTTCGATTTCAAAAAAACAGCTCCGTGGGAAAATTCCAAAAGCGCTTCGGAAGAACTTGCAGCCTGTGATTCTTCTCTCTATGCTAAGTGGACTCTTTTTTGTACTGGGCACCTTCATCGCATTTCCCCCGAAGTATATTGAATCAGGCAGGAAAAGTCAAGTTTATCTTCTCTGTTTCGAATTTGATTTCTACTCGAAACAATCCCTTTTTTCCTTCTCTAAAGTTTCTTCCTTCACCATCTTCTCTTCCTTCTCTTTTCCAAGATCTGTTTCTACTCCATTCATGAATTTAGGACTTCGTCGATTTCTTTACAATATACATAGCGTAATCCGCATTTTTTTGAAGTTCATCCGGATTCATTCCGCCTTCCGGGTACCAGCTCACACCTCCGGAAAGCTTAAGCATCTTCTTTGATCCGTCCGGAAGTAAAATAAAGCTCTCATCAATAGTTTTTTGTAATTTGTCAATCAAGCCGCTAACTCTTTTCCTGTCTCCGTCCTCATCAAAGATAAAAATGTTAAATTCGTCTCCGGAAATACGGGAGTACAAAGCATCTGAGCCCAGTGCCTTTCTCATGGTATCGAAGCACAGCGAATATATTTATCGCCATATTCATGCCCAAAGGTATCATTGACTTCTTTAAATTATCGAGGTCCATCATAAGATAAGCACCAATAGCATTTCCTCCGCCCTTTTTATCCAAAAGCTCATGTATACGGCGGCCGAAAGCTCGTCTGTTATAAAGATCTGTCAAGAAGTCATGATCCCTTTCATACTGCAGATTCTTCTGTTCCTGCAATAGTCGATCGGAAAGGTCTTCCAAGGCCTCCGACATTTGATCAATTTCCACAATCCCTGTTTCCTTCAAAAATCAACTTCTCTGTCGGTTTATTTTTCCTTACCTCCGATGCCAGAGCTCTAATAGGTTTTTGAAGGAAAACGGAGATAAATAGACTTCCCAGTAAACCGATAACCAAGGTTAGAAAAATTGTCACAAACATGACATAGAACATTCTATCCGCAAATTGATTCATTGTCTTGTAAGGAATTTCCGCACCAATCTGCCAGTCCGCCTCAGAAAAAGGTCCATTTGTGGAAAAAATGCGAAGAGGAATACTGTATGCGTACATATCCTTCTTTTACTGAGATAATCATCGGTAATATCTCGATCTATATTCACTTCAAGAGCACTGAATTGCACGGCTTCACGGTAAGATTTCGTCCAAAGTTCCTTACTTCCCTTTTTCTGCATGCTAATAAAATAGTTGGCTGTCCCGCTACTGTCCAACTCTTTTTCCGGAAGATTACTCTTTAGATAGCTTAAGAGGATATCCACTCCTAAAACACCGTAAACTCTACCATCGGAAAGTCTCAGCGGTACAGAGTAGGCAATAGCCTCTCTTTCTTCTCCAAATAAGCTATAGGGCTTACTCCAATATCCGAGCTCCTCCCAACTAAGATTCGGATCACTGTGGAATCCCGCTTCCCTGTGGGCTCATACAGAAAATCATAGTAAGGCACACTGGATGTACCGAATTCAAAATTGCTATTCCAGGCGGTATCCGTAGTCATTTGCTTATTCCGCACAACAAGGTAGGGAGATCGTTCAATTAAAAGGTCAAAGTTCCTCACACTCGGCTTGGATTCCGGGTCCAAATCCCGAAAATAGAGTCCCGGCTTATCTACATATTGTCCGGAAGCCATACTTTCTTTTAAATCATCCGCATTGAGAATCAAGAAGACTCCGTAACACGGTTGGTCCTCATCATGGAAATCAAATCATCGGAAATGGCATTCAAAAATGGTGCTGCATTTTCAGAGCTGTCATCAATAGCCTCTATATCCAGCTTTCCGGCCTCTGCAAGTCCATCTGCCAGCTGATTGATTTTTTGTACGGTTTGTCCGACATTCATCCACTGGTTCACCATGATGCTTTCCAGATAATTTCTTCGGGCTTCCACTCTACTCTATGATTTCCCTTGAATTGGTACGAATCAACTGAAACAAGCCCTGCCCATAAATAGACATCATAATGATTCCTATCTCTAAAATAAGCAAGAGCATAAGAGGATTCAGTATGAAAAATTGTTTGTTTCTTCATTCTACTCCATAAATCAATTTCTGAATGTCTCTAACTCGGCAAGGAGAGAATCATACCATAAATTAAAAATTTTTCTTCCTATCATACCCGCAATAGCATCTTCTCTGGATAAACCTGATGCAATGGCAGTGTTAATTGCCTTTTAGTCTTCTACTGCTTTATCCTCTAAATTATGCTCTAATACATCTCGAATACTTTCCGCATTTTCCACCACAGGCATAACATAGAGACTATTGAGGAAAACATTTTTCAAAGCCGCTTCCAGTCCGGGATCTCCCTCTTCCCTTTAATACATCGAGAGTTTCTACGGTTAAGGCATCCTTTCTTACCGGCAAATATTCTGCAGAAATGGCAAACTTACTGTTCACATCCTTGAGGTAATCCAACGCAAAACTCCATGGAAGCCTTTAATTTTGGCTTCCTCTCCTTAATCACCGAAATACCTGCCCCTGCTGTACCACAATATTCTGCCCTTTCACGATTTCAGGACAGGGAAGGACGATGTGGTCTATCGGATAATGCTCTCATCGGAAAGAATAACCTCCTTCGGAAAATAGGTGTAAGAAACAGAAGTCGCCGTAAAGCAGATTATATCTCCCGTCCGAACATCATCCGAACGAAAATCTTCCTGAGGAACTGAAATATCCATAAATATAGGGAACATAGAAATAATTCCAAAGCTTACGCATAACATCCTTCGGGAAATTAAACACCGTTTTTCCGTCAGCATCCTGCTTGATTAAATCAACTCCCATCTGCTTTGCTCCAATCAGAAAAATAGTTGGCAAAGCCCCTGTTGTCCAAAAAGCTTTCCGTCACCGGAATAATCGTCATGGAATCCGTATAATCATAATACTTCTTGAGCGACATCCAATAGTCCGTCTCTTGTTGTCACATCTGAAAGACTGCAACCTGTAGCATCCGAGAACTTTTGCCAGTCCGTTAAATTAACAAAAAACAGTTCCGTGGATTTCGCAATAGAAGAATTTTTATTCCCTCACTTTAACTCCAAGCTCTCCTCTTCCAAAAACTCCGTACAAAGGCATCCAGCTCTTCATCCGAAAAATATGGCTAATATCTACAAGATAGCCCTTTTTATCTAAAGCTTGTGCCGTATCTCGGTACACAAAAAGCCATATCGGATAGCTTTCCTGCGAGAAATTCTTATCCGTTAAGGATAAGAGGCTCGACTCTAAATCCACCATGGAGCCGGGATTCGTGACATGAACCGTGATATTTAGGGTCCTTTCCACGGCCTAAATTAAATTCATCAACCATTTTCAAAAACTTCCCTGCTGTAAGGCGGAATAATAGCTCCAAATATTTAATTTATATTATCTTCTGTCCTGCGATAACCATGCTCTCCCTGTCCGTTTCTTTCTTTCCACAAGACGAGAAGAACCATGCCTGACAACACACACTACAGCTTTTGGATATCGTTCTTTTTATTCTGTTCATCCTTCTCCACCCATGTTCACAAAACTGACCGTACACTACTTTAACCTACGGTTTTTCAAAACAAAGAGAGTATAGACTCCCCGCGTCAGAAGAATTTCGACTGACTGTCCCAAGAATATAAGTCCTTTTTACTTTCTTGAAACATTATAAACAAAACAGGGGGCAAAACCAAGATTTAATTCGACCCCCAATTCGCCCGCTTTTAATAAATTTCTAAGTTTTTATGATATATAGAGGAAAGTGAAGAAAAATCTCATTTTTCCCACTTCCTTTTTACTTAGTTCAAATCATATCATCGATGAAATGAGTAAGCTCTTACTTCAACTAGGCAAATCAATAAATAAAGTTAATCAATACTTGTCATTATCAAAGCCGAGGAACGAGGTATTGTTTGCCGTCTGCGTAGTTTGCTTTTTATGCGTATCCATTGCCTTCGGCTCATATACTCTGTATTCCTGATTCTCTTAAATTCTTTTACCGGATCCGTTTTCTTAGGTTTCTCCTCATAATGAGCATCGCCCGAATTGAATCTGTGATAAATCCATACCATCCATACCGCTGATATCTACAAGGGTCCGGATTCTTCCAACTCATGAGGCGCTTCTTGGACGAAGTCGGATTAGCAGCTTCTTTTTTCTGCTACAGGGAGCCTTCACTGCCTCTTTCTTCTCACTGCAGGGACCTTCACTGTTTCTTCTTCTCACTGCAGGGACCTCACTACTTTTTCTTTCTGCTGCAGGGGCCTTCACTGCTTCTTTTTCTTTTTCTGCCACAGGGGCCTTCACTGCTTCTTTCTTCTCTGCAGGGGCCTCACTGCCCTTTCTTCTACTGCAGGGACCTTCACTGTTTCTTTCTTTCTGCCACAGGACCCTCACTGCTTCTTTCTTTCTGCTACAGGGACCTTCACTGTTTTCTTTCTTTTCTGCTGCAGGGGCCTTCACTGCCTCTTCAGCTGTTTTAGATGCCGAAGTTACTGCTGCGGAGTGCGAGGAAAATCCCTCCTCTTCCTTTAAACGGAAGCGTTCCACCAAATCATTCAGAACATTAGCTTGCCCTGAGAGCTCTTCCGAAGCAGCTGCTGACTCCTCGTGCTGTAGCTGAGTTTCTCTGTACAACGGAGGAGATACGATCTATTCCCTGACTAAGCTGAGAAATACCGTCGGCCTCTTTTTCCGAAGCTGAGGTAATATCCTCGATATAGCTGTTTATCTTTACTGTATGCTGCGAAACTGTTCCTAAGGATTCCGCAGTCTCTTCCGTAATCTTTGCACCCTTTTTCCACAGCTTCAATAGTTTCTTCAATAAGTGTCGCTGTGTTTTGAGCAGCCTTTGCAGACTTTTTGTGCAAGATTTCTACCTCATCCGCCACAACGGCAAAGCTCCTTTCCTGCTGCACTGCTCTTGCTGCTTCAATAGCCGCATTTAAAGAAAGAATATTGGTTTGGAATGCACATCATCTATAGTCTTGATAATCTTATTACACTTTCTTAGACTTCTCCGTGATTTCCGCCATGGCACCGGACATTTCCTTCATCTTGTTGTTACTAAGGATAACCGCCTTTCCGGTTTCGGTAGACAGATGCGATGCCTCCTGCAGCTGTGCCCGTCCTCTTATCTTGGTGGAAATCTCACTCATGGTTGCACTCAGTTCCTGAATGGAAGATGCCTGCTCTACTGCCCCGTGAGAAAGCCCCTATGCCGCATGAGCTCACCTGTTCTGCACTTCCGTTCACTTTCAAAGCACTGGCCTGGATTTCCGCCATGGTCATGAGAAAGATCAGTCGTAATCTTTGAAAGAACGCTTAAAAGAGTGAATACGCTCCGATATAATACTCCTCATTTTCTTGAAATTGCAAAATTACTCGAGAAAGTTCACCAAGCTTAGCCGTTAAATCGGAAATAATATGTCTTACTCTGTCTCACAACCTCTTGTATTGCTGTAATCAGGCTCCCTATCTCATCCTAGTAACTGTAGGACATTTCGATATCAAAGTCACCCTCTGCAAGCTTTCTTTCCACTTTTTGCCACCATAGACAGGGGTTTCAAGTCTTATTCAGATAGAAGATGTAGCTGCACAACGATGGCTACCGTTAAGAGTCCCAGCATTATTGCCATCACAACCATTCTGTCTACTGCATGGTCATAGTCCGCCTCTGTCATACTTATACGGAACCACCAGATATTCCCTTTGATATCAATAGGCTCGTAAAATTCTCTTTCTTCCTTTCCGTTCTTTCCCACGATTTTTAAAGAAAAGCCCTTGCCGTCCTGCATACGGGTTTTCACACTGTCTATAAGCCTTTTTCCGTCAAAACTTCCGATAAGTTTTTCCGTTTTCTTCCGTTCTGGAATGAATTATATCGTCTTTAGAAATAATTCCGAAAAACATGGTCGGAAATTCTGCATCTTTTTCTGAATATCGATTAAAGCTTCCGCATTGATGTCTACAATACTGACTCCCTTAAACTCATTTTTATACATAATGGGACTGATTATACTGAGTACACTGATTCCTTGTTCTGTGTCCTCATAAATATCGGTAATATAATCCTTTCCCTCTTTTGCATCAAGATAATATGCTTTTTCCTTGTAAAACTCTATAGGGATAATTTACAACAGTTTTCTGCTCGGCATTTTTCTTACTTAAGTATGGCGCATAGTTGCCGGCTCCCGGAATAAATGCATTTGGCTCAAACAGAGTTCCGAGTCCGTAATGCCGGGAGTCGACTCACTACCGCATCCAAGGTATTTAATAAGGTATTTTTCCATGATATATTGAGATGCCGAAATTTCTCTGTCTACAATACAGCTTTTAAGCACAAGAGGCTCCATTTTGCTGCTGTAAAGCACTTTTGTTATCCGTATCCACTGCTTTCCAACTGAATTCCGTGCATCTCCCTGCCCTGTCTTTACTCTCATAAACAAAGCTGATACTATCATTTACAATATCGGAAACGCTGCTTAGTTTATCTATAGTTGTAGAGATTTCCGCTACTGCATTCATTCCCTTCTCCGCCATGGAATCATCAATCTGCCGTCCATATTTTATCTCAAATGAATGCACTAAAATATAGCAGAGCACTAAAAATGGTGACAAAGGATACCGTTCCGGAGAACCAAGGACAATCTTCCTTTTAAACTCATCCCTTCAGAAAAGCCTATTCTTTTCTTTTCTGAAACCTTTCTCATACCGTGCCTGTCCCTCCTTGAATAAAAAAATTCCCTATCATACTATTTCATTTTCGGCATAGAAAAAATTGTATAAGGAAAATGACATAATTTTCAAAAATCATGGCTCTTAGCCTCTTTTTCGATATAGTAGGATTTAGATTTTTCTCTTTTCCTCTTATACAATTGTAAAATCGGACCGATAAAATGAGGAAAGACCGGTTTGGAGAAAGGATTGCTATGTCATTATTTTTATGGAAATGGAATAGCCTTACAGAGAAGACTCTTGATTTGCTCTGGGAAGGCAAAATCTTACGGTAAATAATATCGCAAATGTTGATACCCCGAACTATAAGTCAAAAATATCTCAGCTTTGAGAATGAGCTTCTCCACCGCATTTCCATCGCGGAGCAGGGTGGACAAAAACTGAATGTAGCCCGTGCTATTAATCTGCAAAAAGCCAGAATACACAGTACCAGAAACGAATCAAGTCGATTGGACGGCAACAATGTGGATATGGATCAAGAGCAGGTTGAGCTTGTAAAAACTGCTTATGCTTATCAGTATATGGTAAACTCTGTAAACAACGACTTAAAAGCGACTAATGGCAGCGGTTAAAAGCTTCTAGGCTCTTTTTCTTTCCTATTATAATTAGGAAGAGAATACACCGGAAGAAATAAACGATAGTTTCGGGAAAAAGCAGAGACATTTTCCCATGAAAATATGAAAAAGGTGGTAAAACTTATGGATAGTACAATGGAAGGAATGTTGGATACCTATCTCTTGGAGACAGAATCACTCTTAGATAAGTTAGATGAAATGCTCATTGCCGATGAGAAGGTTGGAGATTTTTCCACGGACGATGTAAATGAAATCTTCCGTATCATGCACACCATTAAAGGTTCCAGTGCCATGATGGAATTTACTCCGATTTCCAATATTGCCCACCATATCGAGGACATGTTCTTCTTTATTCGAGATAAGGGAATTGATTCTTTAAATGCCGAGCAAAAAGTGAGCTCTTCGATTTAATGTTCCGTTCCGAAGACTATCTCAGAAGCGGTTTTGGAAAAAGTAAAGGCAGGAGAAGCTTTAGACAGTAATGTAGATGCCTTTTGCAGGCGAGATCAACCATTTTCTGGCGAAAATTTCCGGAAAAAGGCGGAGAGGGAAAAATAAGGAGGATCGAAGCAATATTCCTAATTGCATGCTTCCTGTTGAAAGAGTTCTTCCGACGACCCCACTGCAAAGAAGTTTATTCATGTTCTTTTGGACCAGGGAATCGGCATGGAAAACCTAGAGCGTCTCATGATTGTGAATGCCATCAAGGAATTTGATCTGGATTTTCGTTATTATCCCACGGATATGGACAGTAATCCCGAGACAGCACAAAGCATCGTTGACTCCGGTTTCTTCCTTGCCTTTGATAATGACGAGATTTTAGATAAGGGGAGAAGGTTCTTAGAGAGAGAGTCATATCCTCTCCTATGAAATCGTAGAAGCAAAGAAGGAAGAAGAAAAAGAAGGAAGAAGGAAACAAGAGCGCGGAGCACAGCGCTAAGCAACAAAGTGAAAAGGAAAACAGTACAGCACAACAGGCGGCAGCAGCAAAAATCCAGTAGCACCTGTCAAGCAAAGCTTGATTTTCGTAAACCTTCAAAAAGCTGGACAGCTTAAACGACCTTGTCGGAGAAATTGTAATCACGGAGTCCATGGTTACCTCCTCTCCTGTTCTTCGTATGCTCCCTCAGAAAAGTCTTGACAACTTGCTGAAGTCCGCAAGACAGTTAAGAAAGCTCACTGACGATTTGCAGGATATCGCCATGAGCCTTCGAATGGTTTCCATTTCCGGCGTATTCCAGAAAAATGAACCGTATTGTCCGCGATATGAAGCAAAAACTTGGAAAAGATGTAAAGCTCACCATTATCGGTGAAGATACGGAAGTAGATAAGACCATTGTAGACAGCATTCAGGATCCCTTAATGCATATAGTTCGTAACAGTATGGACCACGGCATTGAGGAGACCAAGGAAGAGCGTATCGCTGCAGGCAAGGATGCACAAGGTGAATTAACCCTCCGCTTTCCACACCTCTTCCGAAGTTATTATTACTGTTGCCGATGACGGTTGCGGAATGGATCCCGAAAAGCTTCTGGATAAGGCGGAGGAAAAAGGGACTTCTACAAGCCCCCTGTTCCGAATATTCGAAGAAGGAAGCACTCGGCTTAATTATGCTCCCGGCTTCTCTACCAATCAAAATGTTGCAGAATTCTCCGCAGAGGAGTCGGAATGGATGTTGTAAAGAAAAATCTGGAGTCCGTTAGCGAACCATCAGCATTTCCAGTGAATTGGGAAAGCTCACCTTCACCATGAAGATTCCACTTACTTTAGCTATCATGGACGGTATGAAGGTAAATGTAGGCGACAGCATTTTCACAATCCCCATCGTAAATATACGCCAGTCCTTCAAAATTGATGATGCCGAAGTCGTTTTTTGATGAGAACGGCAACGATGGTTAAGAGAATGGAAGTATTCTCACCCCATCGTTCGTTTAAATAACTCTACGGTATCGAAGGAAAATATACCGATCTTGCAGACGGCGTACTCATCTGGGTAGAAGCCAACGACAAGTCCTGCTGCCTCTTTGTAGATGACTTAATCGGTGAACAGCAGGTCGTTGTAAAACCGCTTCCGCTTACTTTTAATGCCTTTTGATTTAAAGCCAGCGGTATCAATCGGATGTTCTATCCTCGGCGATGGAAATATCTGCATTATCTTAGATGTCCTGGGCTTGTACCTCAGGCCATTGAAAAACAATTAAGGAGGAAAGCATGGCAGAAGAATTAATGGATGAGTTTTTCGAGGAAGAAGAAAAGGTAGAAGAAATCGAGAGTAATGACGCAGAGCGCTGTCTCACCTTTGAATCCAGCGGTCTTGTTATGTATATGAGCACCAGCTATGTAATTGAAATCATCAATGATCATTCCATCACTGCTCTTCCCATGGTTCCCCACTATGTAAAGGGAATTATTACTTGAGAGGTTCTATCCTTCCGGTAATCGATATTCGTTTACTCATGGATAGAGAGGCCGAGGAATATACTTCTAAAACTTGTATCATTGTCTTGAATATTGACTCTGTAGCAATCGGAATCATTGTGGACCGAGTAAGACAGGTTATTGATATTGATTTATCTGAGGTACAAACCGATTCCTCTTCGGAACCGGCAGAAGTTATGTAACGGCATGATTACTTTGGACAGCGGTGAAGTCGCAATGTCCTTGACGCGGAAGCTTTTAGTACAGTCCTCCTCCGAGGCTGTATAAGAGGAACTTTCATGTACGATTTATCGGACGAAGATTTTAAACGTCTTTACAGCTATATGCAGGAAAAGTTCGGCATCGACTTAAGGAGAAAGAAACCTTTAATCGTAAGCTCGACTTTCCTCAATTTTTAGAGAGTAAGGGTTATAAAGACTTTCATAGCTATGTGAACGATATCTTGGGGCGGAAGATCAGAAATGTTAACCGTCCTTTTAAACAAACTTACTACAAATTATACCTATTTTATGCGGGAAGAATCTCATTTTTGATTATCTGGAAAATGGTTCTTCCGGAGCTTGCAAAGAAGCATGAACGAGATAAAGTGCTCTCTATATGGAGTGCCGGCTGCTCATCCGGAGAAGAGCCTTATAATATTTCCATGTATCTTTGGAATATTTTGAAAACTCCCCGGGAAAATGGGATACCAGAATTTTGCGACGGATATTTCTCACAATGTGCTTTCCAAGGCTGCAAATCCTCGCTACCCTGCGGAAAGTCTTGAGAAGCTTCCCAAAAACCTGGGTGAACAAGTATTTTGTCCCCTTTAGGAGACGGTTTCTATACCGTAAGCGAAGAATTGCGAAAGAATGTTATCTTCCGTCCCTTTAATTTAATGGAGCCCATTCGCTTCAAACGGGATTTTGATCTTATTTTCTGTCGAAATGTAATGATTTATTTTGATCAGAAACAAAGGGACGCTTTGTTAAGCGCTTTTATAACGCAACCTATCCGGAGGGGACACCTTTTTATCGGTCATTCCGAGGGGCTGACCAAGCAAAGTTGTCCTCTATAAGTATATCGCCGGCTATCTATCGAAAAAGAAGCTTAAAAACGATGCCTTATCCTTAAATCCTATTCAATAGGGTTTTTCGAGATAGGCTTTCCTTTTTACTTAGAAAAATAAAGCATTTTCTCCTTTTTGTGCTATAATAATAAAATATACCTGACAGGATCTTGCAAGGAGTAGTGATGAACGAATCCTCATTTTATAAAAATCCTATTCAAATCATTGCTATGGGAGCTTCCACCGAGGAACGGAGGCTCTTCTTGCCGTTCTGGAAAAAGCTCCCTCGATAATCTTCCTCCTATCGTCATCACACAGCATATACTGCCGGTTTTTCACCCAATATGTATGCAGAGCGTTTGGATAGGCTTTGCAAGATGGAGGTGCGAGAGGCAAAAGATCAGGACAAGCTTTTATCCCGGCCTCTGTCTTATTGCTCGGGAGGACTTCAAATGCAGGTCATTAAAGACAGGGAAGGACTGAGGGTTTCCTGCGCAGAAGGGGAAAAAGGTATCCGGACACTGCCCTTCTATTGATTATCTCTTTCTCTTCCGTCGCACGAGAGTGTGCTTCTCATGCTGTAGGCGTCCTTCTTACCGCATGGGTAGGGACGGTGCGAACGGCCTTCTTGCACATGCATGAAAAGGTGCCTATACCTTAGGACAGGATGAAGAAAAGCTCTGTAGTTTACGTATGCCCATGGAAGCCTATAAGCTCGGAGCGGTAGATAAACAAGGCAATCTTGAGCAGATTGCAAAATATTTATTAGACTGTTTTTAAATGCATTCATTCCATTTTTACTTTTTGTTTCATCTTTTCTTAAACGATATTTCATCTTTTTCTTGAGCTGTATTCCAACTATTTCTTAATCTGTATTCCAACTATTTCTTAGGCTATATACCAAGCATTTCTTAATCTGTATTTCAACTATTTCTTAATCTATGTTTTAATGTTTTTTTAAGCATTCTCTTTCCAAAGCTCTTATCGGAAATACTCCTTATGTCGATATTAAGCATAGATAGCTTGGATTATCTTTCTTTTTTGTTCAATTTTACCTGCAAGCTTTCGCATTGGTAGAGGAGTAAAAAATGGGAATTATAAAGGCATTGGCAAAAAAAATAATCTTGGGAAGTTCCCGGCATTTAGGACTCTATGCTGTGGCTTCTCTTTCTGTTATGACGTCAGTTTGTCTACCATTGCGTATCAAGGCTACAAGGACACTTTAGTGCAGGAAGAAAGGACGGAGGCCAATAAGAATGGCACGGAATCCCGTTTCCAACAGGTATTCTACAATACCGCTTTCTCCCAAAAAGAAGCAGTTCCTGCAGAAAAGCTTTCCACCGAGAGCCCGGCAATAGATACAGCGGAAAGTCGCGATGAATCGGAATTGGATACAGCTGTAGAAAATACGAGTAAGAAAAGAACAGGGAGAGCTCTTCCGAGCAGGAAGTGAGCACTGAAGAAAAAGAGGAAAAGGAAGAAAAAGAGAAGAAGGAAGAAAAGAGAAGAAGGAAGAAAGCTTTGGCCGCTGTTACGGAAAAGTCCCAAAAACCGCCGAAGAAAGCAGTTTAACTTCTGCAGAAAGTCTTTCGCAGAGAATGAAACTATAACGGCAAAGAAAAGGAAGCCGAACAAACGGATTGATAACAACAGTACGGAAACAAAAGCAGAGAGCACGGAAGCAGTAGAAAACAGTACTCCGCAAGAAACTCCTCCCGTAGAGGATTTAAAACAAACCGACTCGGTTGCAGATTCTACTTCAGATGTACAAAGGTCCCCCTGTTCTACTGACAAAACCGGATCCCTTTGAAAATTATTACGGCAGCTCAACCTTTAATGACTACAATGTCTATTTGGATACCGCACTGGGCTCCATGCCGTATTACAACCAGCACGACAGCCATTAGGGGGATCCTATCTTTATGGCGGTACGGACAGCATCAGCAAATACGGCTGCGGTCCTACTACTGCTGCCATGATTGTTTCCGCCTTCGAAATGTAAACGGCAGCATCACGCCAAAGGAAATGGCCAACTGGTCTGCTGCCTACGGCTATTTTGCTCTAAAAGCGGTTCCCTACCATGAATATATTCCCGCAGTGCTTTCCGCTTTTGACCTTATCGTGGATACTGTAACCGCGGAGGAGCGTACTCCCGCTCGCCTTGCCGAGATTTTAAAACAGTGGACATATTTGTGTGGCCCTTATGGGAAAAAGGTGCACTCACAAAGGGAGGGCACTTCATTATCATTACAAAAGCAAAATGCCAACGGAACGGTTTCCATTGCCGATCCCAACAGCTATCCTGTCAATACCCAGAAAGAATGGAGTCCGAGCAACTTCTTCGCGAGCTGAAGAAAAACTATGATGCCGGGAGGACCTCTTTGGTCCGTAGGCCTTGCAGTTCATTAAAAACCATTTATAAATGTAGACATAAACGAGATATCCGGGTTTAGTAACAGGATATCTCGTTTATTTTATCCGCTATGCCGTATAAACGAGATACTGCACACTACGCGATAAATAGGACTAAAAAGCCTATGAATCATCATAAGCTCTTTAACATTCATAACAAGTATCGCTCGTGTAGCATGCGGTATCTCTAGCATGCGGTATCTCGTTTATCTTTTTAAACCTGCTCCTCGATTTTGCTCTCTGCTTAAGCTGCTTACCACTTCGAAATCCTCTTAACCACAATGGAAATCTTCTCATTTACAGCGGAACTGCTATCGGAAAGTCTTCCCACCTCATCCGCTACTACGCCGAAGCCCTTGCCGTGCTCTCCCGCTCTTGCCGCCTCAATATTGGCATTCAAAGCCAAAATCTTCTGTCTGCTTTGAATACTCTTTAAATCATTAGTACCTTTTCGAATCTCCTTTACAAGACTCTGCGTCTCTGTAATACCTTCCGATAATTTGTCCACAAAGCTTCTGAACTTTAGCTCACTGCTTTCAGAAAGCATGAAATTCTCCAAGCTTGTCTTAAGAAGCTTCAAAGCCGCTTCCTGCTTTTCCGGATCTTCCTCGTTGGAGCTTTTCAGGAAAATAGCTGCCAGCTTTTCTCCTTCATACATAAGGTCTATATGGATAGAAGAAGCACTGAATTCCTGGGATTTATGAGTCTGAAGCATCGGCCTTCCTGGCTCCTCTTTACAGCATCCGCAAAATAGTTGGACTTTGCGTCTGCTGACTGTACCATTGCTTCCAATCCTGTGGCTAATGCCCAGTCACAGAGCATGGATTGGAATTGCTCTTTTCCTGCAAAATCTTGAATATGAATTGCCATTTTTTTCCTTCCTCTTCTATTCGTAGCACATGAAAAATAATCATCGTATACTTCTATATCGACAAAGGAAATTGGAGATATAATATCTTTTGAAAAATATTCCCGCTTTTTCACCTCTACGAGCGCGAGAAAGGAGGAGCTGATAAACATGATAAGCAAGGAAAAGCGGTGCAGGGAGAAATAAATCCGCAAGTGCCTCCAGACTTACCCTTGTTCCGATTTTTCCGCTTCAAAGACGGCTTTATTTTTGAACTTTTTAATCTCCTTTAAAACCTCTTCGCTGCCCGGAAGAAGCTGGACATTGATATCTTCCGACTTGGGAAGATTATCAACAAAGAAAAGAATGTTCCTATAAGGGAATTGCCTTTAAAACTCTCTAAGAGCGCCTTCTTATCTCCCTTATAGAAAATACGAATACCGGGCTGTCGCCGGGATATATCTGTATCCCGTTAATCTGAGGGGTGACAGCTTAGGATTCCACTTAGAATACCTTCCTCCTTGGGACTGATACTATAGCGCTCCAGTCTTAAGCGGAGAGAATTATCATTTTCATGACAAACTTGAAAACTGCATACTTAGCCTTTCTATGGAAAACAACAAATCTTAAAAATAGCTCTAGTTAGTATACACTATTTTCGGACAGCAATTTCTTAATTTTTATATAAGAAGAATTCTTACTGCAATCGAAATTACAAATGCGACTATTCTTTTTCCGGAGAAATAGCGCAAGATCTCTTCCTTTTTAGAAAGTTCAAATTCGGGAAGCGCGGAAAGGCCGTAGCTTTTATCGGAGAACCATTCTTCTCCAACTTCTCCCCTCTTAGGAAAATGAGCGCATGCTTTTGCTCTTGTTACCGCAACATACTCAAGACGGATAAAGCGACTCTCCGAAAGTGCAGAGGACTCCCCTCCTGCCCCTGTGATGATGACAATATTGGCATTTAAGCTCTTCGATAAATGGGCCTCCAAAACCATATGTTCTAAAAGCATTTTCCGAAAAACCGATTCCTTCCAGACTTTTTCCTGAAATATTCCTGCCGTTCTTTAGTTTTACAAAGAATCAAAAAGTCTCTATCCTTTAGCTCAGGATACGCTCCGTAATCTCCACTAGCAGCTTACGAAGAGCTTCTCCCTCATCACCGGAAAGATTTCTATGAAAGATACCAGTGGAACGGACAATGCTTGATAAACTCCGGTCTTTGAGAAGCTTCCATATCTCGGTAAGGTCGTATTCTTTTTACGAAAGCTTCCATTAATCCAGTCTACAAGCATTTTATTTGCTCGATAATTCTCATTCAGATAAAGCACATGGACATTCCGTTTCTTTTCATCTGCCTCTTCATATCAAAAACCTGCCTTGCCTCTTCCTCCTCCTGATAAATGGTCTGTCTCGGATCGCCCACCATAAACAGGCAGTTATGCCGCATCTTTTCCCTTTTTATCCGTAGCCAGACTGAGAAGAATATTTAACTGAGTACGATTTAAGTCCTGTAGTTCATCCGCATATATTTTTGTAAAGTCTCTCCGCAGATTTTGTAGAAGAGATTTGTTTTTTTCTGTAAAAGGGTATAGCAACGCTCCTCCAATAGAGGTATCTCCTCCTCTACAGCTGCTAGTTGCTTTATCCGCTCCGTTTCCCCGTAATTTTCTATCCTCTTCCATCACCCAAAGACAAAAGCTGTTAAAGGTCATAATATGCATTCTGTCTATGCCGTGCAGCTTCTTCTTCAGCCTGTGGCTATCTTCTTTATTGATTGCAATTTCTCTATACAAATGTTTTTATCTTTTGCTTAAATTCCTGAACCGCTTCCTCCGTAAAAGGCAATAATAAGAAAATGGGAAAGCCTCTCTCCTCCCATGATTTGATTCAGTATTCTTTTTCGAAAGAAGGGTGGTCTTTCCGTTCCCGGGCCGGCAACAATAAAGAGATTATCCTCCGCTTCCCGGATATACTCTCTCTTTCTCCGCTCAGTCCAAAATCTCTTCTTTTTCTCCATACTACCCTCTGTTTGAAAAACAGGGCATCGCAAAAGCAATCCCTGTTATCTGACTATTCCGACTTGGTAGCTAAGTGAAGTCCCATGCTGTCCAGCTTATTTAAAATCTCGTCCAAAGACTTTCTTCCCATATTTCTTACCTTCATCAGGTCGTCCATGGTCTTTGTGCAAAGGTCCTCTACCGTATTGATTCCGGCACGCTTTAAGCAGTTATAGGAGCGCACACTGAGCTCCAGTTCGTCAATGCTCTTATTTAACTCCGCAGTGGATAAATCCTGTGCATCGGCACCGTTACTGCCCATATCGCGGACGCTGCCTTCCATATCGATAAAAAGCTTCAAGTGAGTCTGTAAAACTCTAGCTGCAAGAGATACAGCTTCCTCCGGTGCCAGTGTTTTATCCGTACTGACATCTAAAACCAGCTTTTCTTCTTCTCCCTGCTCTTCGATGAAGACATTTACCTTCTTTACCGGAGAGTAAATCGCATCTACCGCAATAACACCGATTGCCAAATCGCTCGTCTCTCGAGTATTCGCTCCGTCATAGCCTCGACCTCTGGTAATGGTCAGCTCCATGTAAAGCTTTGCATCCTCTCCTGAAAGTGTTGCCAAAACAAGCTCAGGGATTCATAATCTCCACTTCAGAGCTTACCTTGATATCGGATGCGCACAACACCTTCTCCCATATAATCCACATAGCCATAATCGGCTCTTCGGAGCTTCCTGTATAGCGAACGGCGAGATTCTTCAGATTCATGATAATCTCGGATACATCTTCTTTACACCGGAATAGAAGAAAACTCGTGATATACGCTATCAATCTTCACTTCGCTTACTGCAGCCCGGGCATGGAAGAAAGAAGGATTCTCCGAAGAGAGTTTCCCAGTACAGTTCCTTCCCCTTTTACCAGAGAACTACAAACAAAACGTCCGAAGCCCTGTTCCTCTATAAGTTCTTCTACCTCTAATACCGGTTTCATACCTATCTCCATTCCACACTCCTACTTTATCTTTTTTGAAACAAGCTGACGCAGACTCGCTAAGCGACAGTCGTTATAAGTAAAATCATTTCTTTGAGATATCCAATGCCTCTGCCGGACTCTCAAAACAAAAAAATATCCAGCCTATCTATTATACTCATTTTTCGGAAAATTTCGAGCCTTTTTCGCTAAAATAGTAAAGAAAGAAGCCTAAGCTGCGAGATGCTTTCCCTTTTCCATGCTCTCTTCCCGTCTCACAAGAATTTCTTCCATAGAAACATGGAAAAGAACACTCAGCGCATACATATTGTCCAGACTTGGAAGCGCCTTTCCCTGCTGCCACTTATATACAGCCTGCGGCTCCAAGAATCCCATAAAGGAAGCAATATCCTTGACCTTGAGGCCTTTCTCTTTTCTGAGACGTTCAATATTCTTTCCTGTAGCATAAACATCAATTACGGGATATTCCGCTGTTATATAATTTTCCATGAAGAACTCCCTTCCTATTATAAGGCAATGGACGAAGCAGAGCCGTATGTATAAGCAAAAATACAAGCCTCGAAAGTCCCTTTTCTAAAAGCTTATCTAGTTAAAAATAAGCGGAAGCTTAATTAGCCAAGCTTCCGCTGTTAAAGAGCTGATGACGGGAATCGGACCCGTGACCTCCGCACTACCAATGCGACGCACTACCGACTGTGCTACATCAGCATACTCAGAACATTAAGAAAATAGCATAGAACCCCTCTCTGTCAATTCTTTTTGAAAAAACTCTATCCCTACTTTTCTATCCGCATTTTCACCCCATCTTTATATGCAATTTATATTGCCATAATTAAGTATAAAAATTATAATGGCAAAGATTGATTTTTATGATTGAAAAAGAAATTTTAATCGCAAATACTTTCATCATTCAATTAGTAAAAAGGAGATTAAAAAAATGGAATCAAAGCAGATTATGACCATTGTTGTTACCCTTGTTTGTGCCGGTATCACCTTCGCGGAGATTCAAAACATCCGCTATGCGAAGCAGTCCGACACACCGACAACCATTCACCCCATCAGATTGCTTGCTTGCATCGCAATCGTTATCATGGGAATCTATTCTCTGATTACCGGGAACTATATCCCTGAATGTATAAGGGATAAGTCAGCAAGGTGATTTCCGAATAAGAAGCTAAAGAAGAAGCTGTAAGTAAACCGAGCAATATGAGTCTATCGCTCAGGATTCTTACAGCTTCTTTTTAATGCTTTCATCTCATCTTTTCGTTTTCACATTATCTTCACAAATTCTTGAAATTTTTCAGTTTCATTTCAGCTTCACTTTGTATTCTTGTTGCAGGAAAGGAAATCACAGCTTTCCGAAAAAGCTTCGGCTGACAAAAGCATTTTTCCAAAAAGCAGCTTAAGGAGCTCTAGCGGTACAGTCGCAGAAGAAAAGAAACCATCATCTTAAATTAAAAAGAAATGATTAAAGAAAAAGCTGAATAAAAACTTTTAATCGGAAAAGAGGAGTTTATGAGAAAGAATTTGAAAAAACAAGAAGACAGTAGCCTTTATCCCTTTTGGGAATCGGAATGGTGCTTGCCTTAAATGCCTGCAGTGCATCCGGACAGAGTGCAAATGCGGCAACCCTCGCCGGTGCTGAAGCCATTACCAAGGGGGAGAAAACCGTCATCACCATTCAAAACGATACGGTATCCATTAACGGAAACGGCGCTACAGCAGACGGAAAAACCATCACCATCAACGAAGCGAGGGACTTATCAGTTTGGCGGAAAGCTGAGTGAAGGGGCAGATCAAGCTGAAGACTGAGGGTAATGTAAACTTTATCTTCGATAATTTCTCCTATCGAACTCAAAAAGTCGCCCTCGATTGTCGGAGAAACAGGGAATCTGAATATTTACCTTAATGAAAATACGGAAAACACGGTAAGCGATCAGAGAGCCGCCAATACGGAAGAGGAAGATAATTCCGGTGTGAGTGCAAATGCACAGAGCACAGAGATCAGCTCTAATGAAAGCACAAAGACCGATACTTGAAGAAGCCTATAGATGCAGCTATCTACAGCGAAAACGACATCACTATCTCCGGTAAGGGAAAACTCACGGTAGAGGGTGGCTACGAGGATGCCATTCACAGTAAGACCAATCTCACCATTGAAAACGGAACCTACACCATCACAGCTTCTCACCACGGTTTAAATGCGAAGAAGCTCCTTACCGTAAAGGACGGTTCCTTTGATATCACAACGGTAGAGGACGCACTGCACTCAAAGGGTGATGTCACAGTAGAAAAAGGAACCATCGATATCAACGCGGGAGACGATGCGCTCCATGCGGATAATACCCTGACGGTGAAGGACGGCACCATCAATATCAAGAACTCCAACGAAGGCTTGGAAGGAATCACCGTAAATGTGGAAGGTGGAGACATCGCCATTTCATCCACCGATGACGGCATCAACGCCGCAGGAGAGTCCGAGGACGGTTCCAGCGTAAATTACGCCATCAATATCTCCGGAGGGAAGATCAAGATTGTTCCGGGTGGCGACGGTATAGACTCAAACGGAGACCTGAATGTGTCCGGCGGAACCATTATCGTAGACGGCCCGTCTAACGGCGGGAATGCTCCGATTGACTATGACGGTACGGCAACCGTGACAGGCGGCACCATCCTTGCGAGCGGTAACTCCGGAATGTTCCAGGGCTTTAACGGAAATAATTCCACACAGTCCAGCATTATCTACTATCTTGATGGAAATGCGAATGCCGGAGATACCATCAAAGTTACCGATGAATCCGGAAAAGAAATCTTCTCCGCAAGTGATCTCACACAAAGCTACAATGCCGTGCTTTACAGCAGTCCGGATCTGAAAAACAGTAAGACCCTATAAAATCAGTGCCGGAAGCAATGAAGAATCCGTAACGATTAACGATACCACAAATACCATCGGAAATGGCGGTATGGGAATGGGTATGGGACAGCCCCCGATGATGGGCGGCAACGAGCAAAAGCGGCGGTATGGATCAGGGAAGACCTCCTATGCCTCCCATGGACGGTAACGGTCAGCATGGCGGCCGCGGACAGAACAACAGTAATGACCAAGGACGCCCCCAATGCCCCTATGGGTGGAAACGGTCAAGGCGGAATGCAGGGTCAGCCACCAATGGGCGGCAACGAGCAAAACGGCGGTATGGATCAGGGAAGACCTCCCTATGCCTCCCATGGACGGTAACTGTCAGCATGGCGGTAATGGCATGGGGCAGCCTCCGATGATGGGAAACAACGAACAGCGGGGCGGACAAAGTCAGGTAAGGGATCAGAATTCGGCTCCAAGAAAAAGATAGATAAGAATAGCAACAAGCAGAAATCAAGCCATAACACTATGTAAAACCAAACAATAGTGCAAAACCAAATGATGCTACAAGCGGAAGCACACAGACTAACTAATTGTTTCGGAAAGGAGAAAGCATGAAAAGACAATTCGCCCTAATACCGGCCTATAAACCGAACGAAAATTTTGATTTCCTTTATACAGTCCTTGGAAACAAGGGGACTCGAGGTAGTAGTGGTAAATGACGACTCAGGGGAAGACTATCTTCCCTCTTCCATAAAAATTCAGGAACAGAGCCTTGCAACTGTAATTCACCTTGAGAAAAATCAGGGAAGGGCGCCGCTCTAAAAAGCAGGGCTTTCCTACCTGAATACCATAAACGATGACTTTCAGGTCATTACCCTCGATGCGGACGGGCAGCATTCCCTACAGGGATTCTCTCCTCCTCTTACAGAAGTCTCTCAAGAACGAAGGAAGCCTTCTTCTCGGCTCCAGAGCACAGTCAAGGACTCTCCGCTCCGTTCCCAGAATCGAGAGTACATTACAAAAAGGTATTTTCTCTCACTACCGGAGTAAGAGTAGAGGATACCCAGACCGGTATGCGTGCTTTTCTCAAAAAGCTTCTTCCGAAGCTCTTGGAAATTCAAGGCAGCGTTATGAGTACGAGATGAATATGCTTTTTATACTTTGCGAAGCAGGGCATTCCCATAAAAGAATATCCCATTGAAACCATTTATATTAACGACAATGAAGAAAGCCACTTTAATACCGTGAAAGATTCCATCCGGATTTACAGCCAGATTTTTGAAGTTTATCTCGAGTTCTCTGCTCTCCTTCTGTATCGACTTTCTGCTTTATACCATAAGCTTTTGCCCCTAAGCGGAAGCATCCTTTTTCCAATGCTTTTTGCCCGACTCATTTTCCTTACACTGCAACTTTTTATGAATAAAAACTATGTGTTTCAAGCTTCTGAGCAAATAAAAGTGAAAAATACTACTTGGAAAGAAATAGCGAAAGAGAGCAAGAGTGGGATTGCAGAACGCAGAAAATGGAGAACAAACAGAGACTATAAAGAGAGAGCATCTAAAGGAATACCTCTCCTATCTGGGACTGGCCCCTATCTCTCTTGCCATGAACACGCTGCTCTTAAGTGCTGTCATGAGGGTCCTCGGCGTGAACGCCTACCTGGCAAAAATCATCACCGAAATTCTCTTATTTATCCTGTCCTACTTCGTACAGAAGCACCTCATTTTTTCCAAGCAGGAAAATGCACCGTTTCACAGTGAAAATACGACTCGCGCCAATGAAAATGCACCGTTTCACAACGAAAATATACCTTTTCGCAATGAATACACAGCGTGAAGTACAGACGACACAGTTCGAGATACACTGCATGAAACGGATCCACACATACGAATGCACTGCGTGAAGCACGAGGGCAACACATAGAAGACAAGCATTACCCTGTAATGTTTCGCATATAGAAGGGAGATTCCCAATGAAAAGATGGAACACGAAAAAAGCAGGCCTGTTTTATGGCTTAGCCTTATTATCCTATACAAGTTATGCACTCCTCGATACCTTTGTCATCCCGCATCCGATGCAAACGGTTATGGCTTCCAACACGGAATCAGAGACAAATACCGGCATTAAGGAAAGCATCGAAGCGGAAATCCAAGAAAAACTGGGCCTTTCCAGTTCTACCGATACTTCTCTTACGGAAAATACAAACGGAAATAATAGCGATAGCGAAGGACAAATCGCAAGCTGAAGCTGAAAACAGCTCGGAAAGTGCAGTAAGCAGCTCCGGAGCAAGCAATGCCTCCGAAAAGTGGCACAAATACCACCTCCTCCACCGTGGAAGGCGGAACCGTAATCGAAGCTATTCCGACAGCAATGTTTCCATAACATTAAAAAGAATACCGGGAGTATGACAGTGCGATTTATGTCGCGGATGTTACGGTATCGGATGTTTCCTATTTAAAGACCGCTCTGCAAAGCAATACCTACGGTAGAAATATCACGGATACCACATCCAACATGGCAAGCGATAACAACGCTATCCTTGCTATTAACGGAGACTACTACGGGGCAAGACAAAGCGGATATGTGATTCGTAACGGAAGTCTTTACCGGGACGGCTCCGGAAACAGAGAGGCTCTTGCGATTATGAATACCGGAAAATTTGAATTTGTGACGGAGGGGAAACTTCCGCAGAAACACTGCTTAAAAACGGTGCCTTACAGGTATTTTCCTTCGGTCCGGTACTCTTGGAAGACAGCAATATTTCCGTTTCGGAAAATGACGAAGTCGGTATGGCGATGGCCAGTAACCCAAGAACTGCTATCGGCTATCTCGGAAAGAATCACTATGTATTCGTGGTTTCTGACGGAAGAACCAATGAAAGCGCAGGACTCAGTCTCTATGAGCTCGCCGAGTTTATGCAGTCCCTCGGCGTAGTGGATGCCTATAACCTGGACGGCGGCGGGTCTTCCACCATGGTCTTTAAGGGTGAAGTAATCAATACCCCCACCACAAACGGGCATTCCAGTGAGGAAAGAGCGGTCAGCGACATTCTTTATATAGGAGGTAAGTAGTCATGAAGAAAAACAATCCGGTATTTATTCCTTTCCTTATTTATCTTTGTTTTTGCGCAAATATACGAGTATTTTTCCCACGGCGTATACTCAAACTATATGCTTTACGCCTTTTTGATTCCCTTCCTGGGACTCACTGTGCCACGCTTTCTATTGTACAGTCTTAAGAAAACTCTCCCGGCAAATTCCCGTTTCCTATGGAAATGCGGAATCGCAACCTTTACGGTAGGCTCTATCTATAAAGGCGTACTCGAAATATACGGAACAAACGGCTACTTTGAATTCCCCTATCTCTTCTTCGGTGCCGCACTTTTGTATCTCGGCAGTCATCACCTGCACCGGAAAAACAAGAACTTATTGTAGAGCAGGAAGAATAAGGAAGGAAAGGATATCCGGAATCTCGATGGATTACGATTTTATCATAATCTTACCGGAATCGTGAAACGGTATCGGATACAAAAAACGAGAGATGCGGCAAAAGCCGAACCTCTCGTTTTTATTCTTAGCAGATATCGCTCGCAAAACGGGCATTATCTTCTCTCAAACAAGCTTTTATCTTCTTCTCTTCTCTATCTACAAGATAGTAGAAAGCAAGACAGAGACAGCTTAGTGCTGAAGCCAAGGCATACCAAATCATTCGGGGATTGGTCAGAGGTATTTACCTTTCTGGATTGCTCCTACGAAGCTCTCCCAGTACCTCACCAAGACGCTTCAGCTCCTCTTTCTCCTCAGGAGTCAAAGGCCGTTTACGGCTCGCATTTAGAATTTCACCAATTCTCTTCTCAATTTCCCTGATTCTTTCCGGAATACTTGGTGCAGGCGGTACCACATCACCGAGTCGGTGTAGGATTCTCCGGATTCTGTGGCACATCCGGTACAGTCGGTTTTTCCGGATCCTGCGGTTTCTCTCCGGGACCGCCCGGCGTTACAGGCCCTACCGGAATCGGCTTCGGAGGATTTCCTCCTCCGCCACCTCCGCCATGGCTTTTGACACTGTATTGATTGTCGAAAAAGTATTTCCGATACCTCTACACCGTTCTTATAAATCTTTCTTTCGCTAATCAGATCGTAAATATTATCCTCACTTTGCGTAACGGTGAAGCTGACAGTGTAAACGGAAGGATCATAAGTATATCCGGCTACACCGTCGTTGATTTCTGTTACAGTATATCGGAAGATGCGGGTTTTGTGAATCTTATCGCTTCAAAGCTTGTACTTCCTTCCCCTGTAAGTTCCACAATTTCTTCCTCTTCCGGACTTCCTCCCGGCATGGGCTGGGATAGTCCTTCATTTTCCGCCTTTAAAGGAAACGGAAAGAAGAATCTGTTGTAGGCTTACTTCCACTGATCTTCTTTTTCAGAGAAATCTGTCCTTCGTTTGGATTCGGCTCAAAGGTGTTCGTAAAAGTTAAATCATCTCCTGTTACTAAAGCAATAAGTTCTCCTGTACGAAAGTCTCGAACAGTAATGGTAATTTCTCTTTGAGATTTCGGATCATTTACCACACCAGGGCACGGCCGTCTTCTGTGATAGTATAGCGGTATTCTCCGGGTGAGGTAAGCGATATTGTTCCTAAGCTGATTTCTCCTCCGTCTGCCCCCGGATTGGTCACGATAAGTTGAGATTCTCCTCCTGCTTCCGCCGGCATAGGATCTGTACTGCTCTCCCCATTCAAAATAAAACTAAAGCTTCCGCTGATATCCGGTTTTCTTAGACCAGGTGCTGCCGAAAGAACTTTTTCACCTTAAGATGCGGTTTAACAGCCGTTACTCCGTAAATGTTTGTAAAGGTTAAGGGTTTTATTATCCGTATACTTTAGATCTGTTACCAGCGCCTTATGATCAGGGTCTGTCACAGTAATGGTGATATACTTATCACCCATGTCCTTACTGGTGACACCAAGGGCTTCTCTTCCGCTTTCATTAATCTTATAGGTATACTTTCCGGGTCTTAAGATACGAATATCTCCAAACTTTACCATACCTCCTGTCGAATCCGGGTTCGATTTCACCGTTTCAATCGCATTTCCGTTGGAATCCGTAAGGGGTTCTCCTTTTACCGCAGATAAAGTAAAGGTAAACCAATTTGTAATATCCGGTCCGGTTAAGCCGTCCGGTACTTCCAGTTTTTTCATAACCGGGATACTAAAGGTCACAGGCTTCACCAAACTATGAGAAGAGCTGGATTCCACCCTATCCATAGCAGTATTTTGAGGAACCTCATCTCCGGAGAATACCAAGGCCTTACGATAAGCCACATTGGTATTCGTAACCCCGTACTTTTCCTGTTTGCTGCTTGCCTCCATATTGACGTAGGCAAGTGCCAGGCCCTGCTTGTCGAATAGAAAACGTTTACCGGCTTTTGTGGTTCTAAGGTCGAAGGCCACTGCCACAATCTTTTTCTTATCGATTGTATTATTCGCTTCATTCACATAATCCCATTTCTTCCAGATACTGCCGGAATTTTTCGGGTTATTCGGGTTGGTATCCGAGGCATGGTCGGCCTCATACAAAGCCTTTCCTAAATCTAACTGCTCACTCGTAGGAAGGACTTCGGAAACGAATACTCTTGGCTCAAGAGTGTCCTGATTATTGGGGTTTTTCTTATCATAGGAGCGCTTTTCCAAAAGACTGGCAATGTCCACTCCCTGAAATCTCCATTTCTCTTCCTCTTTTCCTAAAATGTCAAAGAGAACTAAGTCACTGGTTCTGGTAGTATTGGAGGCCTGATAAAAGCAAACGGTGTCTGTAGGGGATCTCCCTATAGCTCGTATTATTGGTCAGGAAACGAGAATCCAATTCCGTGGAAACCGTATTACTGAAGTTCGCTTCCAGTACCATGACCGGACCAAAGGGCATAATCCTTTCCGCAACGCTCATTTCCTTAGTAAAGGGCTCATCCAAAAGTCCCATAAACTGGCTTTTCTTTTTCTATATTGGGCTGTTTGTCTTTCGTGAAATTGGATTGCCAGTTTCTGTCTTCATCAGTATGGACAAATGCAACGGTATTCTTTACGTTTCTACCCCTATCCGTAATATTGGTATAAGGATTAATCAGGGTATAATTTAAACGCCAACCGCTTTGGTTGTAACTTTGTGCCAGAAAACATGATCTGCATCCTCCGGAAATTCGAAGTCTACTATCATCATGGTCTGACCGGAACCATTCCAGTTTTTCTCAAATCTTACGGAATACTTATCCTTTCCTATCTTTCGATTCGGTAAAAATCTCCGCCGGATAGTCCCAGGCTCCTACTTCGATAGAGTTTTTCATCTACAGAAGTTCCCGCGGGAAGAAGGTCATAAATGATTCCCTTTCTTAACTGGTACTTCTTGGTAAAACGGTCCTGCTTCATGGCAGTGGGCAGAGTTACCATAGTTAGTTCCCCAAAACATGGACACGGATACTTTGTTCACTGCGTTCCGGATGATCCTTAAAAAGGATCATAGGTTTTTGGAGACTCGAATAAATGTCTAAGGGCTCCAGTACATAGCCCACCTGTCCCAGATACTTACCAATACTTTTGGAGCTAGAAACACTCTCCCTTCCTGACGGATTTTCAGCAGACGCCGGCGCCGCAAGGAAACTGGTAATGTAGCCGTCTGTTCTTGCCATGGTTTTCTTTTATGGCATTTTGCATATCCGAGTGGGTGTGATTTCCATGGAAAAAGCCGCCTCAAAACTGCTCCTATAAAAGTTGGAATCCTGCTCCAGCTTTATGCCCACAATTTTTGTATTTGCCCCAAAGGTCTTCACAAGATCCAGCTGGTTTACACTGCTGATACGGGTATCTGCTGTCTCCTTTTCCGTAACGGGATCCGGCTCTAATGAGCGGCTTCCTCCTAAAACCTTTGGTATCCGGAAGCATCATAGTAAAACTCTCCATATTTAAAGAAAAGAATTCCTCCTTCTTTTCTCAGATAAAGGCTTACCGGTGGATACTCAAATTTATCAGCATGGGGAGTGGAAATCGGAGAAAAAGTCACGGTTGGTTTTCCACTTTTTCTACATCATACATCTTCATATCTTTAATGAAGAGCTTGGTGTAGTGATAATCTTGATCCTTTAAGTCATAAACCTCTCCTCGATAAGCATCTGTTGCATTTCCGGTATCATGCTGCATTTCAGAAAGAGCCTTCCTCCTAAAAGCTTACGGATATTCCGTTTTTGTTCGTGGAAAAGAGTTGGTATTTTCCGTCTGTCAAAGTAACACTTGATCCGGGCTTTCCATTAGAGGAGGTTTTATACGTTCCATCCGGGTTCCAGCTTACCTTAGCGTCATTAGCCTGATACTCGGTGGAAAGCGAAAAGCTGTCTACCCACCAGGAGTAATGCAGGTCAAAGGAACACCATCCTTATATAAACTTTGTAAGCCAAGGATTCCGAGGTAACCCCAGCCCCCTAAGGTATTGTACTTCGCATAGTTAAAGAGGCCACCTACTCCCGGGTGATTAAATACGGTCATTTCCCTTTTTGGTTCAATTGGTATTTCTCTCGTATGTCCGTCTGCCCATTTTTCTGTAACCTTCAGCTTGCCCTCATTCTTAATGGTCAGGCCCTCTGTGGCAAAGTTAGGGTTATCCTGCATTGCCTTTTTCAGTTTTTCATCAGGGATACTTATAAAGAAGAGCATACACCTGATAATTGGTAAACCCGTAGGTCCATAGTTTCCGCTTTCCACGTAGGGCTGGTAATGAGGAAGGAATTTCACACTGGGATCCTTTACAATACCCACCTGATCTTTTCCTATAGGATTTCCCAAGTATTCTTTTTCCGCAGGTGGCACTTCCCCCGGAGCCATATTTTCAGCGATTCCCGGATAGCCGTTTTTCCCGAAGGAATCCAGAGTATCCTCTCTTCCTTCAGTCGGATGGTTAAAAAAATATAAAAATCATAACGCCAATCCAAAGGAAGCTTCTTCGCCTCCCCACTAAGGTTCCGTCATCCGCTGAACCGGGAATGTCTTCGATAATATAATCAAAAGGCTTGTGAACTTCCCTTGCTCTTTCCACCTTTAAAAACCAGATTCCGTAAAAAATAATCTTTTTGAATCTGCAGGTGGTGTTCCCCATGTATTATTCCAAGTAAAAATACACTCCCTTTGTTTACATCCACCTTGGCATGCTCCAAGCTGAATTTGGTGGGCTTTACTTCCGTCTCCACGCGGACGGACATATCTATGGATTGTTCCGCTTCCGGAGCACTCAAATCCTCCTTTAATAACTTCATGGAAACAGGAAGAGTCTTTTCATAGATTCCCTTCTGTTTTCCGTCCACTACTTCATGTTTTTGCATTTTCAACATGGTAGGCGTAAGGTTATACGCAATATCGGCTCTGAATGTGAGGCCTCCGTTTAAATCTTTAAAATTCCTTAATACAAAGTAATCTCCCTCAATAGTGTAATTAAAACTACTTTGCGGATTGGTGTCCGGTGCTTTCGGAATACCATGGGTAACTGCAGGCATCAAAGGATAGTATACCTTTGCTCCGCCTACATCCACTCTGCTAGGATTCACAGTCAATTTGTCAGGGTCTCCGTCCCAACCCTCAAAAAAATCCGGGTAGGAATTCTAATCTCCACTCTTCCCGTGCATACTTTGTATTCTGATCTCCCTTTAAGGTGATATTCACTCCCAGAGTGGTAGTATCCACTGCATTGGAAGTTCTTTCGGGAGGAACAATTTTTCAGCTTGGTGTGGGAACGAGCGTCACTTGCCGTTCCATCCAGATAGCTGTGCCCTGTTGTTGCATTCGAAGTTCCGGCCTTCGGATCCTCCGGATCCATCCAGAATGCCTTAAACTCATGATCCGGTGCTTGAGGAAGATCTCTCTTTGTTCTTCTTCCTTTTCCGATGGAAAAATACACTGAAATGCTTTGCAGAAAAAAGCAGATTATCTCCCTCTTCCTTAACAGGGAGAATCTCTGTCAGGGTGCTCCTCGAGAGGTGCACAATTTTAAACTCCTCTTCAATAGAAGCTTCCTGCATTCCTTCCGCCTCACTAAGTGCTTCCTTGATTTTTTCGTCTTTTTTGAATGGAAATTTCTACCTGCTTTCCCTTCTTAGGCTGAACTTCCTTTACTTCTCCGTTTATTTCACGAAAAAAGAAATATCCACTGTTTCTAAGATTTCAACCTCGGAGTCTACATCAGGATCTTCCTTTTTAAATTCCTTTTCCAACTCTTTTCTGGCTTCTTCGACTGTCTCTTTCTCTTCGACAAGTTCCACCTTCATATAGGTTCCTTCAAAAAGGTACCGTCAGAAAAAGAAGCAGTCACGGTCAAATCCCCTGCCTCTGCACTAAAAGAATCGTCATCCAGATATTTCGCTTTCTTCTCATTTTCTGTATCCTGAGAATTATCTTCTTCTGCGGTTTTCTCGGATTCTTTCTTATCGGACTCGCTTCGTTTCTCTTTCTTCTCCGCTTCACCAAGTTCTTCTTTATTCTCGGACTTATCTTCACTTAAGTCCTCTGCAGATTCTTCCGCGTTCTTGTTATTCACTTCGACATTTCCTTTTTCAGAGAGTTCTTCCTCTTTCAAACCGGGATCTTCTTCCTTTTGGTCCTTATTCAGCTCTGATTTCTCTGTAAGAGAAGCTTCTGTCTTCTCTCTCTATCCCTAACTGCTCCGCTATTTCCTTTGCATTTCCTTCTGCATAAGAAATCGTCTGCATATTCCCCATGAGCATCAAAAAGGTCAGGAAATACGCCATTCCTTTTCTGAATGTATTTCTTTTCCTACACTGTCTTCTCTGACAAGCCGCTCACGGAAGGGATTTCCCTCTCTCTTCCCATCTTCTTCATTGTCTTCCTCTACTTTCTCTTGCCCTGTTTGACATAGCAAGCTTTTTACTCCTTCTTCCTATGTCGGAGGGAGTTTTTCAACGAAGTGCCACACTCATAGCGATATAGACACGCTTTTGAGATAAGTTCCCGGAATTTTGGACACAAAAATTCCTAAACTGTTTATCGTCAAGTTTAGCACATTTTTATTATAATTTAATATTATTATTTATAGTATTTTTGTAAAGCAAAAAGGTTCGGGATAAACCTGAACCTTTTTAATTTTTAACAAGTGGCGCAGGCGAAGCCTGAGACATCTTGTTCATAGCGAGTATCGCTCCTCGTAAAAGCGTGCGATATCTCGTTTAGCCTCTTTTTCTTTTTGCCAAGAACATAGTAAATGCCGAGGCAAGCAAGACTCGTTACCGAGGCAAAAGCATACCAAAGCATCTTAGAGCTGTCATCCGTTCTTACTGCTCTGGAATTCTTCTTTGTACGATTTTCTCCCAGTACTTCGCCCGGATGCTCTGTTTCTTCCTCAGATCCGGAAGGACGGTTTTGTCCCAGAACATCGCCCGGATGCGGTACATTTCCCTCTACCGTTCCCGGTATACTCGGTGTGCCCGTGTGGAAGGAACTCTCGGCGTAGATCCGCCGCCTCCTCCGCCACCGGAATATCTTCTGAACTGGTTCTCAAAAAAAGAATTTCCGATACTTCCTCGCCATTCTTAAAAATCTTTTTGTGTGAGAAGAAGATTTTCTTGATTACTGCTATCTTGACTTACTGTGTAAACAACTCGATAAACAGACTTGTCATAAGTATAGCCATATATAGCATCATTCACCTCTTCCAAGGTATAGCTGTAGACTCCCGAATTTGGAAGGAAATCGGTGCAAATGCGGCGCTTCCCTCTCCCTGAATTGCTACTGTTTCCGTATCTGCCTGAGAATCTCCCGGCATCGGTTGAACGAGCTCTCTCGGAAGCTCTGATGCAGAAGCCACTTCCGTAGAATCCTTTCTTAAAACAAAGTGGAAGGTATCATTGCTTCCGGAGTTTGTTCCGCTAATCTTCTTTCCAAGTTCAATCTTTCCGGAAACGGCCTTGGTCTCGAAGACATTGTTAAAAATAAAAATCATCTCCTCCAACCGTAGCATAAAGCTCTCCGTTACCCTCATCCGTTACCGTTATAACGATTTCTCTCTTCGGCTTCTCATCATTCTTTACTCCGGGAACAGAACCGCTTTCCGTTACACTGTAGCGATATGTTCCGGGCGCAGTAAGATGAACCTTACCGAAGCTGATTTCTCCGCCGTCGGAATTCGGATTTGTCTTTACGAGACTGCTCTCTGCACCTGCCTCAACCGGCATCGGCGCATTGGCATCTTCCCTTTGTAAGGTAAAAGCTGAACTTGTTTCGGATATCCGGCTTAATAAGGCCTGCCTTTCCTGAAAGCTTCTTCTGTACCTTAATCTCCGCATCAATTGCCTTTACATTGTAGATGTTTTTGAAAATAAACGGGGTTGTTCGCGCTGTACTCTAAATCCGATTCCAGCGCCTGATTATTCTTATTTTCTACAGTAAGACTAATCTCCTGCTCTCCCATATTGACAAGACTTACACCTGCTACATTTCCTGCAGTTTCCGCAAGCTTATAGGTATACTTACCCGGCTTTAAGATGCGAATCTTTCCAAACTCCATGAGTCCGCCGTCGGAATCCGGGTTCTTTAATTCCGTAACACTTGCCTTTCCTTCCTCATTAAGAAGCGGCACCGTCCACTCCTCTTAAAGTGAAGGTAAACTTATTCTGAATATCCGAGCAGCAAGTCCTGCAGGAACATCCAAAACCTTCTTTACCGGAATGCTGAATACTAAGGGGTCTTAACCAAGCGGTGTACGCTACCTGCCTGAAGCGTTTCCGCTTTCGCATTGTTCGGACGCGTGTCCGTGTTGTACTGCACTGCATTAAGGTAAGCGATATTACCGCTCTGTACATTTTCCTTGTTTTGATCGGTCGTAGCTGTCATCTTAACATTGGCAACCAGGATTCCCTCCTTGTTCAATGTAAAGTCTTGACCCGACTTTGTTTTTCTTAAATCAAAGGCAACAGCCTGAACCTTCTTTTTATCTATGCTGCCATTCAGACTCTCGTCTTCATAGTTCCATTCCTTCCAAATCGGATTTGTCAGATCTCTTTCCGCTTCAGTCGGAACTTTTTCCGCAACGTACACCTTTGGCTTTAAGGTTTCCGAACTATTGGGATAAGAGGGCTTTGTCAGCATGCTGCTGATATCCACACCGGCAAAGTCTCCGTTTCTCTCCGCATCTTTTCCTAAGATATCATAGAGCACCATATCCGTTGTTCTGGTTGATGGTTCAGCCCGATAAAGAAGGCGATGCTTATAGGGATCCCCCATATAGCTTCACATTGTCCGCAATGAACCGGATTGATTTCCGTACTTACCGTGTGTTAAAGTTGGCTTCCACTACGGTAATCGGTCCGAAATTCATATTTGCAGCTAGCAACAGAGGTTGTAAATTTCGGATTTATGCAATGGCCGCCTCTTCACGAATCGTCTTATAATAAGGAAGAGTCTGTAACTCTCGGATATTTTCCTTCCTCATCAGATACATAGTTACCCTCCCAAATAGTCGTATCATCTTGACTGATATAACCCACAGTATTGACTGCAGTTCTTCCTCTATCCGCAATATTCGTGTACGGATTATAGAGAGTATAGGTCATCTTCCATCCGCTACGGTTGCTATCTTTGTGCCAACGGCGATATTGCTTACTTTCGGTGTTTTCCGCGTGGTAAAGCGGACAATCATCATGGTGCGTCCGGAACCTTTTCCAGTCCCTATTAAATTCTACTCTGTAATCCGTACCCTTCGTAAAACTCAAGGTTACTATCTACATTATATCCCTCAAGTCCAAGTTCCAAGTTTAATTGATTCTTCGTCCACATAGGTTCCTGCGGGAAGAAGGTCATAAATGATTCCCTTATTTACTTGGTAAGGATCGTGATATTTATCCTCCTGCAATGACTCAGGGAGGTCTCCATAATTATAGCCTTCCACTCGAACATTCAGACTCTGTACACTGTTTTGAGGATCATCCTCATAGGCCTTTTTCAACATTCTTATTGAGATAGGGCGTAATCTCTAAGGGAGTTAAGGTATAACCCACCTGTGCCCAATATTCTCCGATTCTATGTTCGGTCTTCTTTACCTCAAGCTGTCTGCCTTCTGCAGTTGCCGCGCCACCGATAAAGCTGATCTTGTAATCGTCCTCTTTCTCCATGGTCTTCTTAATCTCCGCCTGCATAGCCGCAGTCGGGGTAACCTGCATGGTGTAGGCAACATCAAAGCCCGTACTGTAGTAGGGGAATCCTGCTTCAGCTCTAATCCCACAATGCTATCTCCGAAGACAGCATGAAGATCCAGCTGGTTTCCTACATAGATGTTTTTCCGTATCGCTCTTTGTATACTTTTGGTAAAACCGCTTTCCGGAGTAAAGATAATCTGTCCCCTCATGCGTTATAGGAGAATTGTCCATACTTAAAGTAAGTACTTTCATTCTTTTTCCGTAAATATACGGCAACGGGAGGATAGTCTTCATTTCTCTTTCTAAGTTCCGCTTTCGGGCTAAAAAGGTACTAGGGCATTATTGGACTTTTCTACATCACGAACCCTCATTTCCTTTTTAAGAAGATAGAGCTATAGTAATAGTCCTCATCCTTCAAGGGATACTTTTCTCATATGCGTCGGTATTGCTTCCACTTGCATTTTTCGAGTCCGTAAAACTCATCCTTTGTCAGATCCCGCTCAAAGGCTTCACCGTTTATACTTCCTCTCCTTTATGCCTAACAGAAAGAAGATAGTATTTTCCGTCTCTAAGGGTAACACGGAGCCATTCTTGTTCGGATCCGAGAAGTCAACATAGCTTCCGTCCTCATTGACCTTCACATTTGCACTGTCTGCCTTGTAGTCCGTAGTCAGGGTAAAACCTCCTTATAGGTACCGGCCCTAAGAGTGCGTCCTTCCCGTCCTTATAAATCGACTGCAAGCCAAATAAATATTGACATAGGTCTGTCTGATGCCGATGTTGTACTTATTATAAGAGAAGCCTCCACCTTCACTCGGGCGAGGGAAAACAAATCTGTTTTCCACTGTGACATCATCAATATCACGCTGTAAACTTGTCTGCCCAGATTTCCAGTAAACTTAATCTTATTGCTTATTTCCAAAGCCGTCTTTATAGATATCTCTTCCCTGCCGCCTTTGCATCCTCTAACTTTTTATACGGATACTTATACACTCAAAAGCATAGATCTGAGAATTAAGACGCCCGTTGGGATGATAGTTGTCCCAGCCACACATAAGGCTCTTGTGTCGGTAATTTCGGGTCAACGCTCGGATCCTCGGAGATTCCCACATAGTGTTCTTCCTATAGGATTTTCCATATACTTTTTATCCGCAGGCGGCTCCTCTGTCATATATTCGGTAATCTTACTGTAACTGCCTCTCCCGGAAAGGCCGCAATGCTATCCGGATGATAATAGCCATTCCATCTGGTATCCATCGGAAGCTTTTTCGCACCAACAAGCTCTCCTCCGTCCGCTGCACTCGCAACCGGGCTCAAACTTATACTCAAAAGGCTGTGAGCTTTCCTGTAGCCTCTCTACCTCTACATACCAAACAGTATAGAAATACTTATTCGCGGTTCTCCGTGCCGTTCCCAGCTTGGATCCCTAGTTAAAATACACACGCCGTTGACATCCGCTTTTCCGGGTTCAGAGTTACCTTGGTCGGGTTAACCTTGGTCTCCATATGTACGGACATGTCCTGCTTTGCAGTTGAATTTAAAACTGCTGTCCTTCTTGTTCTTTACTTCCATGCTTTATAGGGAACTTATAGTCATAAAACGCCCTTTTCTTCGCTGACTACCGACTTATGCGTAACCTGAGCATACTGGGGGTAAGGTTATAGGCAATATCCGCCTTAAAGGTAACACCGCCGCTCAGTTCCTTTATAATTCGTTAAGCGAAGGAAAGGCTTCACCGTTTTTTCTCTATAGTTCTATAACTAAAGCTACTCATGCATTGCTCTCTCCCTTTTTCGGAAGACCATGTACATGAAGGCAGCTTCACAGGATAAGCACCCGAATCATCCATGGCGGTAGATACAGTTTACCTTATCCGGATCATCCCATCCCTTAAAGATTCTTTGCAGGAATATCGATGCTTACCTCTCCGGAGCATACGCCGTATCCACTCCAATCTTTTAGGTAAGTTCAATTCCCAAGAGGTGGTTGTGTTTAAAGCATTGAACCCTGTCTCAGGAGGGAATAATCACGAGATTCTTCTGCTGTCTCATACGCTTTTCAGCCTTTTCCTCAGCATTGGTAATCGTGCTATCCTCTACAATTTCATCCGTATAGCTGTGTCCGTTTACCGCTCGTCGGTTCCTCTCCAGAAGGCTCTAAGCTCATGGCCTTCAGGAGTTTGTACTGTTCCGGCAACGGCCAAAGTACACTCGGACTAAAAATTCTTTGCGGAAAAAGGCTAAGTCTTCTCCTTCATCCTTCAGCTTAAGAATCTCTGCTGGTTTTTCCTTCATGAAGGTGTACCAGCTGCAATTCCTTCTCATCCTCTCTGATAGCTTCCTTGATTTCCTTCGTCTTATTAAAAACGAATTTCTACCTTTTTCCCCTGCTTCGGCTGTACTTCCTTTTCTACTCCGTCAATTTCCGGTAGAAAGAAATATCAACAGCATTCAGCACGCTAAGCTCCGGCTCTCTCCCGGATGCTTCTTTTTCATATTCTTTTTCATAATGCGCCTTTGCCTTTCAGCAAGGTCTTCTTCCTTCTACGAGAGCGAGCTTCATAAAGGTTCCTCTAAAAGGTCCCTCTCCGTAAGACGCAGTAACGGTAAGTCCGTTCAAAGTTCGACCTCGAAAATACTGGCTTCCATATATTCCGGCTTTTTCTCGTCCTCTGTCTCCTCCGCCTTTTTCTCCTCTTCAGAATGCTCTGTATCCGCTTTTCTTCAGAAGAGTCTTCGCTTTCTCTTTCGTTCTTCAAAAGCCGCTTCATCCTTCTCTCGGCTTTGTTTTCCTCTTTTCTCTACAGAAGAGTCTGCCTTTTCTTCGGAAGACTCCTTATCGTCCTTAGACTCATCTTTAAGAGAAGCCTCATGCGAAAACTCGGAGTTTTTCTCTTCCGCCGTTTCCTTCAAAGCTTCTGTAGCTTTCTCACTTGAACTCCTATCTGTTCTGCTACTTCTCTTGCATTTCCTTCTGATGTAGGATAGGGCTTGTAAATTACTAGAAGCATTACAAGGAAATAGGCTATTCCCTTATTGAAAATCTTAGCTTTTTATGCTTCTTCGGCAGTCTGCGCCCGGAAGGTATTTCATTTTCTCTTACCCTCTTGTTCATTGCGTTCCTCCACCTTTTCTTGTTCTGTGTACCTCTAAAAATATCACATTTCTCTTCTTCCCTACTCACGAAGAAAGAATCTAAGACACTTAAGGCCTACTTTAGCTACGCTGAATGGGTTACCGTAGAGCACGGCACACATATTAAGAAAACCGTAGGGACTTTTTCGTAAAAAGACCTATACAGTTTTTAAAGAAAACCATAATATTTATTTAATAAAGTTTTTCTTAAGCGATTTTTACTATAAAACGGATATAATCAAGCATTTATTTTAGTTAAAATAAATATAAATTTTAAGATTCGTCTGTCAATTTGATTAAAAATCCGGAATCATAGATAAAAACAAGCAAAATTCATGATGTCTAAAAGACATTTAAACGAATCCAGAAAGAAATTTGATTCTTTTCGCTTTCCACTCTTATTTCCCCTTATGCATAAGCACGATTTCTCTTGCGATTGCAAGGCCCAATCTGTAGCCTTCTCCTCCGGAATGTGCCTCATCCAATCTGTAAAAAGCGATGAAAACAAATGCTCTTTTTCTTCTTTGACAATTCCTTTTCTCCATGCTATTAGAAACGGTGAGATAGAGTGTATTTTTTTCTTTTTCTGCAGTATTAGACAAGTGGCAGCTTTCGGGAAGAGAGTACTTTAATGCATTATCAGTAAAATCGAAAGAAGCTCTTTTAACTTATTTCTCATTTCCCCAAAAGTAAAAAGCCCTTCTTCAATCTTTGTATTCCAGATTTTTCCCCTGATCATAAAAACAATGCTTCAAAGTACAGGCATTCCTGCTCCGTAATATGAGAAAGAGACAGCTTCTCCAGCTGATTTTTCTATCCTGTAAATTCTCCAGTCGGCTTAAATCCAGAAGAGATTCCGTGAGTCTCTTCATACGACTGCTCATTTCCGCTATGCCTCTGATATTATTTTCCATCATTTTGAACTAGGCTTAGCTCTACTGCTTCTTTTCTTCCCCGGCAGTGATCTGTCCTTATTCCGTACAGCAGAAAGCTTCTCCGCGCTTTTTGCAGATTCCTACATTATTAATAATCACCGTGAGCGGTGTTTTCAATTCATGGAGGCATCGGAAAACAAAATTGTCTTTGAGACAGCATGGCATCCTTTACTGAGACTACACTTTTCTCACGAAAAAGCGGGATAGTATAATAATAAGAAAAGAGCACAAAAACAGAATGAACAAAAAGTACAGAAAGTCGATTCATGCTCCTTATTTCATTTCCAAAAATCCGTTAGGAAATCCGATATAACTTTCCTCACTAGCTCGTATCTCTCCATCAAAATCTCGGGAGGGCTGTCCTTCTTACTAGTAATACTGATATGTCCAGCTATTAATGGAGGAAAAAGGGAGTCCGTTTCACTATTGATTCTGAAAAGCGCATCTTACTACCTTTTCCGTCGTATCGCTTTCCAGAAAATAGTCTTCTCCCAAACTGCTTTCTAGAATCTCTCCGTTTTCCGTCATGAAAATCTGATAGATAGGATAAGAATCGATTTCGAACGATGCATAGGCTTGAGCCGCAGATGAAAGTGCTCTTCTACAGCAGAATACAGGCTATTTCTGTTGAAAAAGAAAAAGGAAACCCCATTAAAAACAAAAAGTAAAATAATACTGACAGAAGATAAAAAGTAGAGTCAGTCTTTTTGTAATTGTTCAATCATGCTTTTTCTTCCTCCAGGTGATAGCCCAGGCCTCGGCTCGCCACAATGCTAATATTTGAAGAAAGTGCCTTTAGCTTCTTTCTAAGAAAGCCGATATACACTTTCCACATTATTTTTCTGTTGCATCACTCTCTAGCTCCCAGATTTTTCCAGAAAAGATATTTTTGAATATTATTTTTCCCTCACTTAAAGAGAAGTTTCATCATCTGAAACTCTTTAGAGGAAAGCCGAAGCGCATTTTCTCCCGAAAGAAGTTCGGAAAGGAATCCAAGTCCAAAGAGGTGTTCTCAAAGCTGATCTGGTTTACCTCCTTTCCTGTCGGCGAAAGAGAGCATTGATGCAGGCGAGCAGTTCTCTTTGATCGAAGGCTTAGTAGATAATAATAACTGCACCGGAGTCAAGCCCCTCCACCCTATCCAAAATATCGGATTTAGCGGTAAGCATCCAGGATCGGCAGACCGCTTCTCTCCTTCCGAAGACTTCTTGCTACCTGAAAACCAGTTGAGCTTCGGAAGCATCAAATCCAAAATCAAAAGATCAAAATGCATAGAGCGCGCAAGCTCCAGTCCTTCCTCCCCGTCATAGGCCAAAGAAACGCTGTGTCCGCTTTCTTTCGAGATTTCCTTCAAGGATCTTGCAAGCAACACTTCATCTTCCACTACCAAAAATCTGCATACCGACTCCTTTTTAAAGCTATTTTATCCTCAAAGCCCAATCCAAAGCTTAGTCTATGAGTTTTCATCCGTAGCTCTTACATTCTTGTTTTACCCTTATTTCCCTGCATCCGACTCTAAAGAATACGAGAAAAACTGTCAAGAAAAATCTACAGGTTTCCTATTTCTCCCGCTTTTCTCTGTTCACCAATCTTGTCTTTTATCTACATTTACAAAAACTTTACAAAAAGCATTTCGCTATCCTCTTCCGTTTAGTGTTGTTACACTTAGTTCGCTTTGGGAGTTAAATACAGTGAATAAATAATAGCAAATCAAGAAATGAACTTTTGCTCGATTTCCCTAAATCAAATAATAAGGATGGGAACATCGTATGCATCTTCTCGTCATAAATTCTAAAAAGGAGGAAAGATTGATGAAAAGCAGTGATGGCACGGATCCGGGAGCTTATGAATTTACTTTCGTAGCGGAAGATCCGAAGAATACTTCCTCCTCCCCTATGAAATAAAGTTCATCAGTTCTTTTTCCCTGTGTCCATGGATTTTGGAAAGGAGAGAAAATGAACGAAAATGAAAGAATTTCACAAGACTACGTTCAAGAAATTATAGATCTACTTCGCAGTGGCGAAGACATCGAGCAAATTAAAGAAAAATTAGAAGATTATCATGCAAACGACATTGCTTCCGCCCTTCCCCTTTTAGAGGAAAATGAGCGAAAGCTTCTTTATGGTATCTTAGATAATGAGCGCTTAGGCGAAGTCATGGAATACGCCGAGCTGGGATATGAATATCTGGAAGAAGTAAGCCGGAGAGGGCCGCTCTTATCCTTTCCGAAATGGAGCCTGATGATGCGGTAGACCTTATTAAGGAAGCAAAGCCGGAGAAGAAAAACCGTTTGGCTTTCCAAAATGAGTTTAAAGGACAGAAATGAACTGCAGATTCTGGCCGCCCTACGATGAAGCTCCTTCATCGGTTCCTGCATGACCGACAAATTTCGTATTTCTGGACAATCGACTGAATATCCGGGAGGCCATGCGTTCCCTCATTGAGCAGGCCGCCGAGCACGACAATATCTCTAAGGTTTATGGTACATGAAGACGGCTCTTAGCTATGGAGCGGTGGACCTTAAAGATCTGATTATCGCAAGAAAAGTATACAAAGCTTGACGATATTACGGAAACAGGATATCCTTTCGTCTATGCAGACGAAAAATCGAAGATTGCTTGGAGCGTATTATAGGGCTAGTGCTGAGAACTCCATCCCTGTTTTAGGAGAAAACAACATTATCTTGGGTGTCACTCACCGCTCAGGACGTTTTGAAGTCTCACGATGACGAGATGGTGAGGACTACGCCTGTTTGGGGAGGTCTCACTGCGGAAGAGGATTTAAACGAACCTCTTTCTCGACAGTGTGAAAAAGCGTCTTCTGGCTGTGGATTCTACTTCTTCTCGGTCTTTGGTTTCCACCGTAGTCGGCCTTTCGAGACGGTAGTTGCACAGCTCATCCCATCATCATGGCCTTTCAGTCACTTGATTCTCGATATGTCCGGAAATGCTAGGAACGCAGTCTCTCGCCGTGATGATTCGTGTTTTAATGGACGAGAGACTTACTGCAAGCAAAAGCCAGTATGGTTGCAAAGGAAATGGCTGGCGGAATAAACGGTCTTGTAATCGGAGGCTTTTCCTTAGTCGGCATCGGGGCTTACCTTTATTTCTTCAAGCATCAGCCCTTACATGTTGCCTCGCCATCTCCGCCTGCATCGGCATATCTCTCATGCTTTCCATGGTGATTTCTTCCCCGGTCGGTACCGTCTACCCCTATCTTTTAAGAAGGTCGGTGTTGACCCGGGCTGCCGCTTTCCCGGTCCGCTGATTACCACGATTAACGACTTTGTCGGTGTAGTCAGCTACTATGGCTTAACCTGGATTTTACTTTTAGAGGTCTTGAAAATTTCAGGATGATGCACTTGAAACACGAATTATAATCCGCTTTTTAGCTTTATTTACATTGGGGCTGTAAAAATCAAAATAATAAATGGATTTTTACAGCCCTTTTTCTTTTTCTTCTGTAAAATCCTCTTGGATTTCTTTTTGACATCAAACAAAAACCGTAGATTAAAGCTTTTCTTCGCTTATAGTTCTACAGTACTGCGCCGACCTTATGAAGAGCGATTAAAATAAGGAAGCAAATCGTGAGTGTCATTTCAAGGAAAGGAAAAACACGAAATGAAGAAAACAAAAACCAAAAGGCTCATTTTACCAGAATCTGAAGTTACGCTCAGAAAATGTCTCTGATTATCGGTTCTATGACCTTCTTTTATTTTATGGCCGGTCTACTGTATTTCTTATTGCACAACTTTAGACTGTCTATGAATAAGAGAGTGGATGCCAATATGGAGGATAAGGTCTGCGCACTGCTCATCCGACTTGGAAGAATTGATGCGATAAGCTGGATGCTGCAGCCATCAACATTGAAGAAAGCATCAGCTTTATCCATGGACAAAATGATGTGGTAGGAGGAATCCCGGAAACTCCTTGGACCTTAGAGGATTTAAGCGGAAATGCTTTATACAGTTCCCGGCCATGGATAATATCACCTTAAGAGCCGCTTGGTAGATTTCTATTTCCTGCATCCCGTTACAATGCAGAGGTCGTGATTTTAAACACCATCTACTCCTATATGAAGAGTGAATCCCAGCTTGAGGATATCGGCGTATTCTTTTGAGCCGGATGCATTCTATAGAGGCGTATATAACTATGCTCCGCTACTGATGCGAAAGAATGTGGAGGAGGAGAAAGTTAGTGAACTTCCTACGCAAACTATAAAGATAAGGCTTATTACAAAGGAGCAAAGGAAAAGGGAGATACCTATTTCTCCGGTTTATACAGATGATACGACTAAGGAAAGAACGTTTGCTCTTTCTCGCCCCACATGTTTCAAGACGGAAAGTTCCTCGGTGTTATTCTTATCGATGTGGAATGAAGAGCTTTTAAAACAGTGTAAGTCAGCAGACGAGGACTTCCTTCCATGTTCGTTAACTTAATTGATGGAGAAGGACCCATTCACAGTAAAAGTAGAAGAAGTAAACGGAGCTTACAAGACTTCCTTCCGAAAAAGCTTTATCGGGATATTTCCGAAAATGGCGGCAGAGAAGCGTCTAGCTCCACATCGTGAATGAGAAAAATCAGGGAAGAAGAGAATATTATCGCCCCATCGATATGCACGGCAGTACTTGGTGGATTAGACTGGATATTTTCGAGACGCGATTATGGCCGAGACGTTAACAATCTGAGGAATTTCGCAATAGTTGCCGGCATCTCGTTGTAGCTCTTTTAATTGGCGTTACCGTCACTTACTCATCAGCCACTTTCAAAGCCGCTTAAGAAGGTAGCCGATGCAGCGAAAAAGTTATCCGCAGGAGACTCTCCATGGATCTCTCTTACAAGGGTAGATGACGAAATCGGCACTTTGATGCACTCCATGAACGGTGTGGTGGATCGAATCCGTTCTATCATTTCCGACCTTTCCGCAAAAGCTCTGAGCTGGCACAGGGAAATTTCAATATGGAAATGGACAACGCGATTACTACAGCGGAGCATATCGTCCAATTCTTGACTCCCTAACAATACCACTTTCAGACCTTTCCGGAAACCATGGCTAAAATTCAGGAAAGTGCCGTACAGGTCAATCTCGATGCAGAGCAGGTGTTCCGAGCTCAAGGGCTTTCCCAGGGTTCCACTGAGCAGGCTCTTCTATCGAAGAGCTTTCCGCTACGGTAAATGATATCTCTGTACACATTAAAAAGACTGCAGAGAATACCTATCTTGCCAACACGGAAGCACAGAATGCGGGTAAAGAGGTAAGTAATTCCGACATAGATGCAACAAAATGAAGGCCGCCATGGAAAACATCAATCAAAAGTCCGAGAAATCAGTAAGATTATCAAGACGATTGACGACATTGCTTTTCCAAACCAATATCCTGGCGTAAATGCAGCTCATCGAGGAGCAAGAGCCGGGCATTGCCGTAAGGGCTTTGCGCCGCAGTAGCGGATGAAGTAGGAAACCTTGCACAGAAATCCGCAAACGCAGCTAAAGATACGACCATGTTGATTGAAGAAACACTGCAGGCTGTAGAGCAGGGAACTGTTCTGGCGAGACAGCACCGTGCTGAATCCTTACAAAGAGTGGTCACCGGAGCAAGCAGAGTTTTCCGAGCTGGTAAACCCAGGATTGCGGAAGCTTCCGTAGAGCAATCCAAGGCTGTAGAGCAGGTATCCATGGGAATCGATCAGATTTCTTCCGTTGTGCAAAGTAATACCGCAACTGCCGAAGAATCTGCGCAGCATCCGAAGAACTTTCCGGACAGGCAAATATTCTAAATGATTTGTTTCCCGTTTCCAGTTAAAGAGAACTACAGCTTTTTAGCTTTGACCGTTCGGTCTTTCGGTAAAACAAAAGTAGTGAAGAGAAAAAAGAGCTGATGCCTTGAGGCGACCCTCAAAGTTAGGACCTAAAAATCTAACGATTGGGAGGTCTGTATACCCCGGGTTCAGCTCTTCTTATTCATATGAGATATCGTGCTAAGAGCATGCAATATCTTGTTCATAGCGAGTGTCGTATTATGAGAAGCGTGGATATCTCGTTCATAGTGAATATTGTTCACTGCTAGCAATATTTTATTGCTTTTACTTTCTCTACTAGCGATATCTTGTAGAGGAATCCATTAAAAAGATAAGGAGAAAATATGCTTTCCGCTCTTTAGAATTACTCAAAAAGCTTGTATGGAAAAGCCGGACTGAAGGCCGTGTCCCCACAATAGAAAAACAAGAGGACGGGGACGCATGTTCCAGCAAGTTTTTCTCTGAAGTCTAACGGGCAAAAATATACATTACAAATTTACAGTGAAGAAGTTGAGGAAACTTTCTACCATTCTTTCCTATTCTCTCTTTTCCGACTCCGGAAATGCTCTGTATGGCAAGGACCAATTTCACCCTGATAATCCCTTTTCTGAAGCTCCTAACATGGCTTATTCCGAAATAAGCTCCTTTTGCGCTTTATGCAAAAGAAACTTTCCGAGAATGCGAAGGAAAATAGCATCAGCTGCTTTTTCGCAGCTCTGAATTCTTCATAAAAACTTTAATTTATCTTGCAATGCCACAAACACTTCCTCTTCCGGAGCTCTTCCCGTCCAAAGTCGGAACGCTTCCACAGCCTGATAAAAGAGCACTAGGAGGTTGTTCATGATAGCGAAGTCCTGCTTCCTTGCTTGGGAAAAGCAACTTCTGTTTCAAAGGGATGATAAAATACAGTCTGCCACAAAAAGTCCTTTATGAAGGAGCTTTCACTTCGGGAATAAGAGGCTCTCTCCCTCATTCCTACATTACTGGCATTGACAAGGATATCGCTCTTCTCCAGGAATTCCTGAAAAATCAGCTTCTTAGGATCCAAGTAATATCCTTTTTCCTGTTTCTTTTCTGATTTTCTTGATAAAGGGACGATCTCTATGGAGGAAGCCTCTGTAAGAGTCGTATCTCAGAAAGTTCCGTATAGACTGCCTGGAGAGGATTGCTTTCCCTGCACCGCTGAGCATTAAACAGAGCTTTTCTCCTTAACAGCGCCATTTCTCCGCTTTCCAGCACGGAAGAAAACCATCCATCTGCACTGCAACTCTATCATTTCTCCATTTTCCGAAAAACAAGAGTATTGATAGAGGGAAGAAAGCTCTGGCCTCTTTAGACAGCTGTCGCAAAGTGGAAGTACCGCCTCTTTCAGAGGCATCGTTAAGTTAAGCCTCCCACGCCCTATTTTTCCGAAGAGTGGACAAAATACTCCTCCAGTCCTTCTCTTCCACTAGAAAAGTCATACATCAGAGCGTTTATGGAGAGTCGCTGAAATCCCTCATTATGAATAAAGGGAGAAAAGGCTATGTAAAACAGGATTACTGAGCAGACCGTAGAGTCTTGTTTTTCCGTCAATTTCCGATTGATTCATTTCTTTTCTCTCCTATTCTCTTTCCGTATGATAGAGCAAAAATAAATGCAGAATAGACACCCTCAAAATACAATAAAAGCTAAAAATATGGCTTAAAAAGACCTGCCATAAAAGCACCCAAAAGCAGAAGGAGAAGCAGCAAGGAGCATGTTCTTTGAATAAGACGGCCGCATTTTCACTTTTTTATCCCGAAGCGCTTTTACCAACCAATTCTCAAGCCGCTGGATATGCGCCGTACAGAAGGTCGTTGCCATATTTACCCCTCTGCCTGTCTAAAGGCGGTAAATTGCATGGCACAGATAAAGCTTTTAATACGACCTGCGGGACATGATCCGCTACGGAAGCGGGCATCAGTCCAATTACAAAAAGAAACAAGGCTTCAAAAGAGAAGCAGCTTCTCCTCGAGGCCCTTGTTCTTTGCAGTTCATTTTCGAAATGAATTCCGCCACACGACACACCGACAATATGAGCCGTTAGCCGGAACAAAAGCGCACAGAAGCCCCTGCTTCCACCGCCACTCTGTGCTGAGAGCATCATCATGACAAGATTCGCCGTCTGGTACTAGCAAAACTGCTTGCTGTTGACTCGAGGCTGGTAATCTCCGCTCACGAAGCCGCCCGGCAACACGCGAGTGCAAAAACCACAGTCTTTCCACAACTCGGTAATTCCCCTTTGATTCTCAGAGCCGCTCTTCTCACCCGGCATTCTCGTCTTATCAATCTCACACGCAGAGTACCGTACATGCTACGGACACATTTAAAGGAGTCTATATCGCCTCTCATCGGGATAGAGGCTTGCATATCGCAGTTTTCCTTTTCACAAGGCGGGAGACTCCGTCTCCTCACTTCCCATCACAAGACCTATCGGGCCCTTGAGATTTAACTTATACATGCTCTCGCCCGCCATGTCGGCACAGACGAACCACATCCTCTTTCTTCAGCTCAGTCCAGTCTGCACGAGATTCGTCACCTTACATACCTTCGTGTAATCTGGCCCGGCACTGCTTCTGTGACAGTGCGCGGTAAGTCCTACCGCGTCTTTTAGGATAATGACTCCATGCGCACCGCATAAATTTGCCGTATCGCACTGATTATGCGCGCGAAGGTCATCGCAAAACGAAAGAGTCTCTCGATGCTCCGTCCATAGGAAAAGTGCAAGATAGGCAATCACCCCCTGTGTACCTCTCCCCGCTGATTTCATCGAGTCTTGATTTCTTTACAAAATCATACCGTATCCTGCTTTTTGCTTCTCTGAGGATGTTTTAAATCGGCCCGTCCTTCAGGCCGTCCTGTACAAAACAGACGATCAATGGTTTTCTTTGCACGAGACTTTCCATGACCGGATTTCTTCCTACTAAAGGTGCATCCCTCTTCTCTCATCTTCCTCTTCTCTTTCCAAAAGGAAGGAAAGCCCCGCCTCCATGAGCTTTTTGCAGTCTTTCTCCTCATCTTGATAATGTAATACCTGAGAACTGCCTCGAAAGCTCGTGGCACGACGGTAGTCTCGATATCGAATTCTTCGAACGACTCTGCATGACTTATGGCTTTCTCGCCTCCTGTATACGAAAGCTCTTCTTCCGTAAGGAGCTCTTTTCCAAATAAAACTCCATAATGCCGACTGTGCTCTCGCTGCACAAACCAAGTCCTTTTCTTGCTTAATTCTTGGTTTAAAGAACCGGAAAGTCCCAGACCAGTCTGTCCCGAATGAAATCATAAATAGAATCCCCACATAAGTGGGCTTAAAGGGGAGTTTGCATCACAAATGGCTTTCCTTAGATCTTCTGCCATTCTACTCCGTTTCGGTATCCTTTAAGGCAAATACTCCATGCTGAGGAGCTCATCACGAATCCGATCCGCCTGGTAAAAGTCTTTATTCTTCTTTGGCTTCCTGACGCTTTTGCAACAAGAGCGTTGACCTGTCTTCTAATCCCTCGTCCAGCTCTTCCTTCTTCTCTGTACGGATACTGAGTCACATGCGCGAGGACAGCAATCGACTCTTTTCATGATGGAGCTGAAGTCTTTGAGGACTCTCTTCATTTAGCCGTAGAGTTTGCAAGCGCACAGTTCAAAAATCTGGGGTAATGGCATCTGCCCGATTTAAGTCATCCTCCATCTTCCGGAGAAAAGAGCGGTTATCTTCACCTCTTTAAGGCTTCCTTTCCTCCTTGACATGCCTTCTCTTCAGACGAAGCAAATCCTCCAGTCTCCAGATACAGCTTAAGATTCTGTCGAGAGGCCTTTGCGGTGACTGCATCAGCTCCTTAGAGAAATTCAGCGGACTTCTGTGGTGCGCGGAAAGCATATAGAAGCGAAGAACCATCGGATCAAAACGGCGAAGTCACATCCCGCACGGTAAAGAAATTTCCGGAGCGACTTTGACATCTTCGCTGTCATGTCAATAAAGGCATTGTGCATCCAGTAGCGGGCAACTGCTCTCCGTGTGCGCCTCATACTGGCAATCTCATTTTCATGATGCGGGAAAATGAGGTCCCTCCGCCCGCATGAATGTCTAGGCTCCTCCGCAGTACTGGCGCCATAACGCAGCACTCCGTGTGCAGCGACCGGTCTTCCCTCGCCTGGATTTCCAATACGGCTCTCCCATCTTCTTCGGCTTCCAGCACGAAGTCGGTCGGATTTCTTCTTCTTCTCTCGCCGGAAACCTTGAGTTCACGAAGTCCCGCGGAGATCCTCCATGTTTTTGATGGGAAGCTTTCCCGCAGGAGGCTTACGCTGTTGTATCATGACAAAGCGTGCCGTTTACGGCATAAGCAAAGCCCTTCTTTTCCAATTCATCAATCAGGTTCACCAATACCGTCAGTCTCCTTCCGTTGCCCTTCGGGGTGGAGCGGGAGGCCTCTTCGATGTTGAGATCCGCCATGTCGTCTTTTCGACTTCGGCAATATAACGCTCGGTGACAGTCTGACAGTCTACGCCTTCCCTACCGCGGCTTTTAATAATCTTATCGTCTACATCGGTGTAGCTCAGAAACATATTTTCACCTGATATCCCTTGTACTCCATAAACGACGGAAAGGTATCGACACAATCATAGGACGCTGCATTTCCGATATGAATAAGGTTATGGCGATCGAGCCCGCAGACACAGATTCTGATCTTTTCCTTCTTCCGTCGGAACGAACTCTTCCTTCTCCTTCGACGCTGGTATTATAGATCTTCACAAATTCCTCTTTTCTTAAGCTTTAGCGTTCTTTTGTAGTTTATATCTTCTCGCTATGAGTCAAGAATGGAAAGCCTCCGAAGGAAACTCTCCTGGAAGCTTTTCTTCATCGCTTAGCTTATAAATTTCCTTTAGGAGCTTTACTGACCTTCCTATAGGGTCCTATCATTTCTTCTAAACTACTTGCCATGCTTTTACCTCTTTATATTCGATTAAAGAAGTCCTGAAAACTTTTAAAGGATTATTTCGCTTCTAATCCGCTCTCTTTCCTCTGTTCCTCATTTCCCGCTGTTGTTCTTCTCCTCCGTGTTTCCACTGTTCGAAGAATCTCCTGCGGTTCCTCGAAAACCCCTATCATCTGAAGGAGTATTTTCTGACATCGTCATTGATGTGTTTCCGTTTGAAACGTAGCTGCTCTTCCAAGAATAACCGATCGCTCTCAGATCATTATACTTTGCCGCTTCCGTCACTGACGCATCACGAGATAAGCTTTACTCTGCTCCCGCTCTGACTTGGAAAGGAGTGCTTTTAAGTCCGGCAGTAGTGTAAACGCCCCTGTCCGTCAAGCTGTACAATAATGTCTCTTCCCTGAGTCCGGGCTGTTATCCGCACCGGTATTCTCGAGAACCTTACAGATAGATAGATTCGCTGCGCATAGCAAAGCCTCCGCACGCTTCAGTGCATCAATATCTCTTGACTTGAACTCTACCACACCCCTGCGTTCCGCCTCCGGAGCCTTGTCTCGCAATGGTTAAAAGTCGATAAAGAGGAAAAGGATGCTCTGCAGCTTGACGAAGGGAATGGAACCGCCCATGCCCTCCACATTGGTATCCGCATACTTTGCCACATTGATTCCAACTCAGCTCACCCTTCATATTAAGAGGTGCACCGCCTGAGTTTCCGGGTTTTATAGCCGCATCAGTCTGGATGAGTCCCTTTGAAACTCCGTCCTTGGTCTGTACATCTCTATTCTTTGCGGAAATGATGCCGGTGGTCACGGACTGCCCGTAGCCTGGCATTTCCGATTGCCACAACCTCGGTCTCCCAGCTCCATGTCATCGGAGGAGCCAATCTGCACAGCCTAATCTTCTCCTCGTTTCCGGGAGATATATCGGAAAGCTTTACGGAAACCAAGGCAAGATCTACCGTAGCATCGGTTCCTTTACTACGCGCCGTAGCCGTACTCTCGTCAATACAGCTTGCGTCAGGAGTTGGAATCCTGATGCGCATGATTGTTTGTCGCAATAAGGAGCTCTGTATCATTTGTCCCACAATCACACTGGAACCGCTGGCAGGAAGCTCTGTCTCTCTCTGAATTTCGCCAAAAATGGAAAAACCGTTTCTCCGATGGCGCATCATAGTGGTAATCGCCACAACGGAGGGCATAGCCCTTTGCTACTTCCGTAACGCTTTTCCCGCTTCCCGTCGAAGCAATCACCGTATCGGAAGGAGCGTGCTCTTTTCCGTTTACTCATTTCAGAAGGGCTGCTCTCCTGCTTTTCCTCTTGCTTAGGCTGCACTTCCCATCCCACAATGGAATAGCATTTTGTTCCCGCACGTAATTCACCGCTCACTTCATCATTCCCTGCCACTAAACCAGAGACCAGAGCCGAAAAGATTACTCCTAATATATTTTTCACTATACCTCTCTTTCAGCCCATAGTATAATTTTGTGTCAAAATCGTGAGTAGGCAGTGCTAGTTTGCACTCCTTCCAAGACTATCGCCTTGCTGCCACACCTACTTCTTCCCGTAGCGCTGAGATCCTTCATCCGTGTAGCCTCTCACGGAAATCCTGCCCTTCTCAACGGAAAGCGCTCTCTGCAATATTTTCACTCCATGACAGGAATATACTCCTGTAGCTCTAGAGCTCTCGCGCCCGAGAATCACCATATCTTTTCGCATCAAGACTGTAGCCCTGTTCTTTCACCAAAAGCGCAGGCTTTTCCAAATAAAATAAGGGAGGATATTCCCCGATATCTTCGTCCGTGTCCGGAAAATGTCTCCCTATATCTCCCAGTGATACCGCACCAAGTGGGGCATCCGTCAAGGCATGTAAAAGTACGTCCGCATCGGAGTGTACTCAAAGTCACTTTACGTACGATCTTCACTCCAAAATCAAATCTCTTCTCTTCTACCAAACGAGTGAACATCCATATCCTGAACTCAACACGCATATTTTCCTCTTCTCTTTTAACTGAATCCTCAAGCCTTCTGGAAACGACAAGATATGCTGATATCCTCTCTGCTTTTCCAACATTTTCCGATCACTATGGAAGGAAGCGGTACCTCCATATGAATCTCCGCGGTCTTCAAACTCGGTAGCAATGCACTCCCGGAAGGTAGCGGTGAAACCCGAAAAGAGAAGCCAGCATGATGCGAAGTAAAGCGCAGCTTATGGCACCTAGTACTCACTGAGAACAAAGGTCCAAGTGAGCCATCCTCCGAGAGGCGGCGCCTTTTCCTAGACGCATAACGCCTCATAAAGGTGTATATGAATGGATAAGAAGAGAGGATATGACTTGAATTCATCCGTTCTTCCTTTCGTCCAAAATACTACTGCTGCACTTGCTTTTAGCTCTTTCCCTCAGTCCCCTACTTTATTATAAAGGCATAAAGGTGACGCAAGTGTCTCTGACCTTTTACAAAGAAAGTGGAAAATCCTTTTTCCCTCCATGGCGATTTCTTCTCTCTCTTAGGGCCAAATCTCGAGACGGCACAGATAAAAGTTCATCAATCACCAAGTGGCACTGCAGCCCATCTCGGCACCAGCGACGCATTTAGCGTCTTGTCTGTCCCTTCCTAGCACCATAATCCAGTTTTCGCTCTCTCACCTTTCTAAAAGCGCCTGAATAGAAAGAGCCTTTGTAGCACTACCAAAGCTGAACAGTCCATTCTCCTTGCAAACTGGGAAGAAAGGCCAGAGAAATATTTATCTCCGACGGGTTGGCTCCATCCACAGCCTCGTTTAGAAAGTCCCTGGTTCCTCCGATTACCATCAATCTTTCTCTTTCATGAGAATCTTCAGTTAACTTTCGGGCAATCGTCTTAGCTTGTTTCGCCTGTCCGTAAGGAAAACTTGAAAGCCTTCCTTTATCCAAAAGAGGACTGACTATTCTCCAGTATCCAAATTTCAAAAGCCGCGCTTACCGGATAAAGGGATTTACTATAAAGAAAAGCATTAGCACAAAAATACCTTCTAAACTTTCCTGTCTATCGCAATTATCTATATATCGGAGTATAGCATAAGCCCTCATCAGCCATGCATAAAATTAGTATAAAGAGTCTCTCACTGCACTCTTCTCGAAAGCTGACTGTCCTTTGTTCTCTCCAGTCTAGCTGATAGACTTGCACTGTCTTCCTCCTGCTATTTTCGACCTGAGACCCGGAGTAATGCCCTTTTTAGTGAATATTTCTTGCCAGATAAGAATAATAATGCGTAGTAAATTCCACTGCCGACCAGTCCATGAAAGGAGCGTATCGTCTGCACTAGCCTCTTCCACAAAGGACTGCGTTCCCAGCACTGGGCTCGCCCATAGTCTTGCATGGCTCCTGAAAAGAGCTGCAGCAGCAGGCGGAATTCTCGTTTAGAAGGATTACTATAGGTGTATCACTTCATGCTCCATCACTACAGTACCACTCCTTTCCATTGCCATGCTTTGTGCCTCCGTATACAGTACCAAGGTATTCTCCTATTACCGAAATTCCCTGTCTGTTTTAGACTGACCCGCCCGGAAGTATCCGTATTTTTCTTCGGCTTAGGTAAATGGTCCGGTAAAAATAATCAAGAGTTCTGTTGCCGCACATCTCCTCCGGGATTTCCGCGAAGATCGATAATAAGCGCCTTCTCGTTTGTCCTTCTATTTCCTTTTCACCAACAGGAAATAAATTCTGTCACAGCCTCCTCACAAAAGCCTCTAAGAGAAAGATACCCATACTCCACTAAAGAACTGTCTTTTAGCACTTAACCGCAGCGTCTCCGCTCTCCTGCTGAGACGACCACTTCTCCTCTGCCGGTCTAAAGCTGCACTGCTTCACCGTCACACGCGCAAGTGTTGACCGTTTTCCAGGAGAGCTTTCCCTCTAAACCTTGAACCAGATTTCTGGTGCAAATATTCAAGCCAAGGTCCTTCACCGAGATACCATCCACTCGCACAATATCTCCTGCTTGGAGACACTCTCTCTGCCGGAGAATCCGGATGGCATACTCTATCTCTTAAGCCTCTCTTCCGTCTTGGAAACAGGTAGACGCCAATCCCATGATTAAACGCCCTTTTGCTGTCTCTCTGCTGCTTCTATTTCTTCCTTTGTAAAATGTTTATACCGCAGGATCATCTTCCAAAAGGCTGTTTAGCCTTTATAGATTCCGTTCTCCGCTTCCTCTCACTTTTCCGTATAGGTGGTTTTCGCCAGATTAAATCCTGAAGATCGCCAAGTTTCCTGCTTACTCTGGAAAAGATTAATTTCCTCGTTCTCCTTTTTCAAAAATATAGTGCAGGATAGCTAGCGATAAATAGACACAGCCGCTCCACCAAGTAAAATGAAAAAGATCATAGCAAACAGGCAAAAGCACAACAGCTCCATTTTCGCCGCCTCGTTCTACACTAAAATTCCGTTTTGTATCCGTTCTCTTATCTTGTATTCCCATCTCGGAGGGAGTATTCTTTCACTGCTCCTCGTTGTTGTTGTCCCTTCCGCCATGAGTTGGCTGTCTCTTCCGTGAGAATAGTTTGCTCGTACTTCCTCTGCAGATGACACTCCTTTTCCTCTACTCCCATATCTTCTTTCTCCTCCGCTCATATAAAAGAGATATCTTCCATTCTGTCTAGATGGCTTGTTATGAAATCGAGATATCGCAGTCCTTGCAAGTGGATTTATGAACAAAGGAAAAGACGCAAGAGCTCACGCCTCCGCCCTCCTTTCCCTCTATGAAAGACCTGCTTTATCCAAATTTTCCATATATATATTTCATATACTTCACAAACCATACAGGGCAATTCTGAAAGGCGTAGTAGCGTCGTCAAATACTCGAAGGTCCAGTCCCGCTGCCCTATCCAGCTTGTCCAAACGTAGATAAACCAGTTAAGGCGTGCTTTCTGTGGAATAAAGAGCTGTCTGGAGCCCTCGAAACATTCAGATTATTCTCAAAGAATCTTAGCAATTGTTTCCAGGTTTCTTTTCATCAAAATCGCAGGAGATACATCCGCAAAAATTTCCTTAATAAACATCTTACAAAGAGGAATGGAGGCTGATAAATCAATCTGCCGATTCCCAATGCATTTGATAAGCCACAAATCTTCTCGTCACCACAAAGAAAATCTCTCCTACCCTAAGAGCCATCTTTGCTTCCTCGCAAGGAACGGAAACCTCCTTAATTTCATTCACAATGGTTCCGTAGGAAAGCTCTTGTGGACAGCCATTACTTCGGAAGAAAGCATATCCAGCATACTATCCGCAATCTTCTGTACTCTCATGCAACCGTCCTCCGGCGAGGAAGCCTCCCTTCACTACAATAATGTTTTTCTCATCTACCGCGGTAACAAAATCGTTTTGCTCTCGAAGAGATCTCCTTCAGTGCCTCCTGTACCGTTCCTTCCACACTTTCATGTGCTTCCCACCAGGAAAAACGACTTGCGAACGCCGACCTCTCGATATGCAGCTTTAGCCCTGTTGTAAATATCCACGAGAAGAATATATTCAAAAGAAGGTTCTTATAAAATTCACCTTTTATCAAACTTCTCTCTGTGAAGCACCAGCAAAGCCCGGACCAGTACGGCAAGCCTCCCACCATATACAGACATCATCATCCGTGTTCCATGTGCGATAAGCACAAACTCCAGCTGATGCTTCCATCAAAAATCTTTGAAAAAACTGATAGCCGCCGGCAGCTTGTGAATCCGCTCTGTGAAGCTGCAAAGGAAACCACCATATCCGAGAGATCTTTATCTTCAATAAATGTAGTGGTAAGAACTTTTCACACATGTCGGCAATGGTAATGTCCAGTCTTATGCGGGATTCCCTTTTATGAATCTATCGTGCTTTGTAAAACCTGATTTGAAATCATCTCTACTCCATCCTTTCAGCTAAAAAACAATTTCGAAGGGTAAGGAAACTTCTTCAGTCCGTCTTTCGTTCGATGTCTTCACCCTTTTCCATGCATAGCTATTCAAGAATTTTGGTGTACCTCCTGTCTAAGCTCAAGAATTCATAATCAGTTTTACACCTGTTTCACATTCTTTTAAAAAGACAGCTAATCTTCCTTTCCTGTCTTTTTCACAAATCTCTCTTTTATTTTTATGTTATTTTCATACAAAGTTTTATCAGTTTCAGGATGGTCACTTCTGCTTCCTTTATCAAAATATGAATCTTATTCTCATCTAAGGCAAACGAACGGTGTCGCCGGTTCGCCTTTAGTCTTTGATTCACTCTTGCCGTCCAGAAGCAACGTTGATATCAGTGAGAAGGTATCTAAGCATCCTTCATACATTTGATTTCTGCAGAAATATAGACTGTCCATGCTGAGAAAGATAGTCTTCCTCGTCATGTAAATCTTCCGACGAATTCCCAGTTACGGTCTTACCGATATAGCCCTTTATCCTTCAGCGCAGTAAAGCCTTTTCATTTATGCACCTGAAGGAAGCTCAGCTTTACCTGTCCGCCCTCTTCAGTGCATCATCATCCCGCATCAATCATGTTCATCTGCGGGGAACCGATAAAGCCTGCAACGAACTTGTTGCAAGGTGTATCGCAAAGATTCTCCGGAGTATCTACCTGCTGAATGAAACCATCCTTCAAACGACAATTCTGGTAACACCAAGGTCATAGCCTGGGTCTGATCGTGTGTGTGCGCAGCCAGCATAGATAATAGTTGTCTCTAAAGACTATGTAACTTTGGTAACTTACACGCATCTGTGCACGAAGCTTTGCATCCAAGTTGGAGAGAGTCTCATTCATATATGAAAACCTTCGGGCGACGGCACAATTGCTCGTCCCATAGCCATACGCCGTCTCTGTCCGCCGGAAAGAGCCTCGGCTTACGATCCAGCAAGTGCTCGAGATCAAGAATTCTTGCAGCCTCATGCACCTTTCTTATCAATTTCCTCCTTCGAACCTCCATGAAGCTTGCTAAGTCCGAAAGCCATGTTGTCACATACACAGTCATATGAGGATATAAAGCATAGTTTTGGAAAACCATAGTAATATTATCTCTCTGTCCTTAGGCTCAACGTCATTCATCTTCTTCCGCCAATGAACAGATCTCTGAGCTGATATCTTCCGCGCCTGCAACCATTCTATACAGATCATCGCTTCTGAGGGCCTACAAGCGAAGATAATATTAAATTCTTTATCTTCAATTTCCAAATTAAAGTCCTAATTAAATCCGTTGGGATATTTTTTGACCATATTTTTAACTGAACACTAGCCATGCCTGTTCCTCTTTCTGTTTGTTGTTTCATATCCCAGATATATATACTTCGCAATAGCTCATTTATAAATTTAATTTGTCTTTTCACAACTGCTTCAAAATAGTCTTCACTTTATAAAGACAAGTCTTATTTTATAGTTTTCTTTGAAAATGGCTATTGGCTAAGTCTGAATTTCAAGGCTCAATTTCTTGTACAAGTTATAAGCTGATTGATATAAAATCGACAATTTAACTAAATTATTCTCTCTTAAATAGGTTAACCAGTCGAAAACAATTTATGCTTATTAAAAACAAGACTATAAAATTTCTTTATGTATTTGGCAGAAGAAATACCGTCATCCTTTGACTGCTGCCGTTTTCATTTTTCCTTCTTTATAGAGTTTGCAGCGATAGCCGTTTTCGTAATTTTAATTTTATTTTCTTTCGCAGCTTCTGATTGCTCTTCTTGGGAAAGCCGCCTTCGATACACCAGTCCTTCTTCACCCGTTCCGGATCCACTGTTTTATCGGTATAGGGAATATGTCCTCAAATTTTTCTTCTTCCAGAATATGTTCAATCTGCTCAGTACACTCTTCAGCGGGAAGTATTCAGTTTCTTCCTGACTGATATGCACGGCATCTTCCTCTTCGCATACATAGGTTGCTGCAAGACGCCTTCATAGTCTTATCAATGTAGAGATAAACTGACCTCCATGTCCTCTTTAAAGCATAACGCATTTCTCTGTGCGGAAGAAGAATGTCCTTTCCGTTTTATATCCATAAAGGGCAAATTGGGATGGGCATTTTACATCACTGACTCTAAGCTTATGACCTCTCCCACTTGATATAGGGGTTTTCTTGTTGTCGCAATTGAGCCTATCCTGGAATCTTATAGACAAAGACCGTAAGCTCATCACTAGTTTTCTTCCTTCGGGACTGGAATGAATGCGTGAAGAATTCTCTTCTCCCTCATATTTCACAAACATACCGCCAAAGTCTTTTTCCAAGAATCTTACATTTTGGGATCTCCCACTCAACATGCAGCACAGCTCCTTATTCTGATTGTAAAAGGCAACACATTGATTGCTTATCGTACCCGGGAAAAATGCGGTCCCTATAGTATAGCCGATATTCTGCAGGTACGAACTCAAGACAGGTCTTTCCGTTTTCCTTGTCACGGTCGCGTGCAGTCCGAAAAGGAAAGGGCCGGCTTTCCGCTGATTTGATAAAGCATCTCCTGAAAGTGCAATATAGCGGGCATTGTCTATATGGTGATTGGTATCCAAATATTCTCAAAGAAGAAAGTCTTCCCTCTATCCATTCCTCTGGAAATAGATTTTTCGCTGCAGAAAAGTGGTAAACGCAGCTCGTCTTTCGGCTCTCCGAAGGGCGCGCCGCTACCAGCCCTTCCGTAATCTTCTGGTGGTCTTCCCCTTTTCCGTATCAATGCAGAACCACTCTGCTGTCAGCCTTAACAAGGCATTCTCCGCCTGATTCTTGATCCAGAAATTTCGATAGGCGAAGTACTCCATGGAACAAGGGAGGTGCCGACTAGAAAGTTCCTCATAAAGTGCCGGAAATGCATATAGTTCTATATTCCGTGCACTTAAAAGCCAAGCTCTTTTAATTCCAGTACTCTTCTATGGACATCCCTTGCCATCATGGGAATGAAAGGTGGAACAGTCCTGCAGAAGGCTTCTGCACTACCCAAAAGATCCATTTTTCCCATTCTCGCGCACTCGGAATAACGCATGTTCCTTGATTTCATGTACATTTCCTGTACTCTCTTTTGCTTTCTTTTTCCTTACTGTTTTTACAGCTTTCCTTAGATTTTCTTTTAAAACTGAGAATTTTATATAGAGAAACCCTTCCTCCTTTACCTATCAACTACAGGGCGGACTGAGCCCAATGACGCAGCTTCATTCCTTTCTTCTTTCACACTGAAGTTTTATTTCTTCCATGATTTGATAAGCCTTCCAAGTTACAGAATAGGGCAAAAAGAAGATCAAAGTATGTGATTTTTCCTTCCCTCTTTTTAGCCGCTGTATAAACCCCTCTCCGCATCATACTTTGTGTGCCCTTCCACTCACGGTAGAAAGCCAGGACCTCCAGCTTTTCCGGAGCGACAGATCCACATGAATGAAAAGCTGAATTCCTTTTTGATTCTTTCCATGTCATCTACTTTCCGTTGAATAAAAGAAATCGTTTCTTCCGCTGTCGCATTGCACATGAATACTCCCATCGCATTTTCTAGCACCGTAGGGATGATAGAGAAAGTCATGAACTTCCAAAAAATTCTTTTTCCGTAAGAATTGTACTGCGAATCTTTTCATAGAGCTCTTCAATGGGTTTCCCAGAATCTCTCCGTATTTGGTCTCCTCGCCATCTTTTGCAGGTTCTGTTAAAAAGAATAAATAAGCACCCCCAAAAAGAAGAGACCCAGTATTGCATTCATACTGTAACCGCTCTTATAGTAAAGCAGGAAAAACAGCAGAAAGCGTCATCAAAGAATCCTAAAAAGGGCATCCATGGATGCCTTCAAGACAATAAAGTAGAGGAAATCTTTCCTGCAAAACGTAAAATAAAAAAAGAGAAGAATCTACCAAAAACGGACAAAGTAAGAACTAAAGGGCAGGGGCAAAAACGAAAGATCCTCTTTTCTTTTCCCAAGGAAAGGTGGTGAGCAGATCGAATCGTCTGAAACCCAGCTGGATAATCAGCGTACTAACCAAAAAAGCTGCTAGATACCCATTCTTCCACAATAAGGTGCTCCTTGTCCGCTTTTTTCCAGATTTTCAAAAAGGTTGAGGCGGAATTTCCCATATCCAGATAAGTTGTTCCAGCATCCGTACCCACACTCAAGGAATGGAGAAAAGGAAAGCAGATATTTTACGATAAACAAAGATTTCCAAGAAGTACTGATAACTGCGGCCTATACAAAGGCCTCACGCCTCTTTTCTTCATAATTCCTCCCAATCATACTGCAAAGTTGGAAAAACAGAATCGTGGATATGGAAAAAGTGCAAACGATAGCTCATATCCGACTATTGTTATAAACCCAAAAGGTCTTCCTTCCAATACCCACGATTCCAATTCCCCCTATTCGCTTTATAGCCGTGAAAACGCCTCATCATCACGATAAGCTTCTACTATCGCTTCTTGATGAAATTTCGCCATCCATTCCTGATGGATTATCCCTCAATACATTTTTGATTAAACCGCCTCTGCATAGCCTGCAAGCTTAGATGTGCAACAGGGCAACGGGTTGCCTGATAGGAACTCTTCATTGTCTTGGCAATATGGGCACTCCTTCCTCGGTATCCAAACTGTGAGCCCTTCTCTTCAGCTTGTTCATCTGCTTTACAAAAGCAAAACTACCAATGCCATGATCAGGAAGTTAATTACAGCGGTAATGAAGGAACTGTAAGCAACAACACAGCTCCTCGCTCTGCAGCCGCTGTATACCTTCTTGGTCTGTCCGGCAAGAGGAATGAACATATTTCTTCAAAATCAATCTTTCCGGTAACAAGAGAAATAAGCGCATAACGAGGTCACTAACCAGCTTGTTTACCAATGCGGTAAATGCAGAACCGATAATCATACCCACTGCCAACCAATCATGTTTCCTTAATGAATTCCCGAACCTTAAAACCCTTTCATAAATATATACCCTTTTCTCCATTTACAATACTACTGGCACAGTAATACTGCTCGAAATGGAAATTCTTTCCTTACTATGCCATATCTTTTTGCTCCTTGATACTCTAGACGATTCGTCTTATTTTGCAATATTTTCCAAAATAAAATTTTGTAAATGCACTTATTCTTTGAGACAAAAAATTTCATGGTGTTTAGCATTTTTCATTCATAAATATATCTTTATTTCACTGTAATTTCTTTTCCGACTGATAGACCGCCTTGAGATTCCAGCCATTATCCAAGATCAAATAATCTGCTTTTCCTTGCAGAAATGCTGCCAAGTCTCTCTTCTACCCCTGAGCGCTTTTATGGATTAATGGTCGAAGCAAGAAGTGCTTAAACGGAACTTCATCATCTGTACTGAAGCTGCCTCTATGCAGTCAAAGACATTGGAAATGGAGCTGGTAAGATTGCCCTTCTACGAGTAAAATAGCGTTTTCCTTCCTTCCACCTTCTGTCCGCCAAGGTCATATATACCGTCAGGCATACTCGCAGAGCAGCTGCTCGATCAGCATAACTCCTTGTCTTCTCCGGGAGAAGTTCAAATGCTGCCCGTACCATAACGGGATGCACATGAATTCCATCGGTAATCGCCTTCCTGCGTAGACCTCCTTTACTTTCCACAGCAGCTCCTGGTATCACACCCGGGATTTCTATGATCGAGTCCTGTCATCGCATTAAAGAGATGCATCATGTGACTTGCTCCCGCACGATAAGCCAAGAGTGCAGTCTGAAAAATCCGCATTGGTATGGAAGAGAAATTTTAATCCTTCCTTTGGCTTTTTGATAAAATTTCAAAGTCGATTCTTCCTCTGAGCAAGACCCACAACTTAACTAGCCCTCCGGAGCTTTCTGATAAAGCAGAATCTTTTCATCACATTTTAAGATATATTTTCATTCTGAGCACCTTCACATGGCTGATAAAGGGCCTCCATATTGATACATAAGGTTGTCGGAGAGGAAGTCCGGCCTCGCCCGGTTTTTCCCTCTTCTTCCGTATAGGCTTTTGCAAGTGGGACAAAACATTGTCCAGTCCTCCAGTGCTAAAGTATGTCGCCTGACAAATCCCGGTTACTCCATGCTCTAACTCATATTTGGTGATACCTCACGCCTCTTGTTCTGGTCACAGAAATCCTGTCCGAGGTAAACTATGAAATGAATGTCAATTAAGCCCGGAATCAAAACCTCTTCCCTTGAAAAGGCTCTGCAAGCCTTCCTTCTAAATGCACAGCAGAAAAAATGTCCGTCCTCCGAGGAAATTGTTCCGTGTAAAACTTTATCTTCCGCAAAAATCTTATATTTTTCATACTCTCTCTTTATCACTCTTTAAAAACTCTCTTCTTATCTTCCTAAGCCTGATCTGCTCTTCCGAAAGCCTTCTGCCCGCTTTTCGAAATTGACAAAGGCCCCTGTAAGAACCCTGCCTGATTTCCCGTGCCGGCCGCATGAACCTCCGTAGCGTTCTAAATACTATTGAAGCAAATGCCTTCCAGATGCTTGATAATCCGTAAAGTAGAAGCTCTTTTCTTGCCATAATTCCGCCTCCCAAGATAAAAACCTGGATTAAACGCATAGCAAAGATTGCTCATCCTGAGAGAAAGTGCATTGCAAAAGCGGTCTACCTCTGTACAGATTTTATCTCCTGCTCAAATCCTGATAGTACCTCTTCTTCTTTCCGTTCCAGCTTCCACACTCCTCCTTCTTCTGCCGGCCACCTCCTTGACCAGTGCAGAGGTGGAGGCAGATCTTTGAACCTCCCTCCCGGAAGCTGAATATACCACCTCCACGGTGGCACACATGAGAGCTCCCGTGATAAACCCTCCGTCTTGTGTAGCAACCTCCCATACTGGTACTGATTGTTAGAGTAAAACGATTTTTCCCTTTGGCCACCCAAAATGCGGCCTGAGAGACTCATAAGTGGAGCTCATACATCATTTTCCACTTCAGGAATAGAAAAACTCTGTTTCTATGCGATTTTTTTCCATTCCGTTCCTTTGTACAAGGAATTTGAGGCCCGGCATGAAGGAAATGATTACTCCCAGCTCCTCGTCAACCATACCTGTGGAAATACAAACTCCGGATATTTCCTGCTTCTGTCTCTGAATGAGGGCTTTGAAGATTTCCACTATTCTAGGACTGCCCTGTTTGCCTCTGCATTCTTTCTCCCCAGAAAGGATTTCTCCATCCGCAGTAAGAAGCGCAATGTTGTCGTTCCCCGATATCTCCGTGGCTAAAATCGTTTCTCCAATTCTCCCTCCTCAGTCTAAGAAAGATAATCCTTCATTCTGCAAGCAAAGCCTCTGTAAGTGCAACAGCTGATGCCATCGGGCTTAAGCATATAATCATAGGGATAATTCTCCATGCCAAATCTCTGTTGCAGAAAGAAATGGCAATGATTCTGCTCTGGCAATCGTTTCAGAGTTCGGAAGTTTCGGACTCTCCGTGCCATCCTCTCCCATATATCATTTCCTATCGCGGTTTCTCTATATTCGTCGTCAATCGGATAAGGTGCAATTACTAAAATATTCTGGCTTGATTGAACAAAGCTTCTTCCGCATCCTGCGCTTTTTTTTTTGTGGTCAATCTGTCGAGGTCATGGAAATATTTTCTTCGAGTTGCAGAAAAGCGTTCCTTGCATCATTTGTCCCCAGCATAATAATAAGGAGGGAAACAGGCTCGTGTGTCAAAAGAATCAAGGAATGACCTCAACTCCGGAAAGCGATTCATGAAGTAGACGTCAAAACTGTGGTTCTTCCTGACAATCCCCTCTCGAATCAAAATATTCTTCCCGAGAAGGTTGGCTCTCAACCATCGGCCAACGGTTGTTTTGTCAAAGCGTCCCCCGTTTTGTATTATTATATCCGTGCGTATTGGAACTCACCAAAGCAACCATGATCTTTCCTTCCATATCCTATCCACTCCTCTCCATATTGGTCAAAATAGTATGACTTAGCCTCTTTGAGACTGTTTTACCTATACGCCATAATAAAGCAAGTTCACCCTAGTAACTGAGAGCCAAATGCCCCGCGGCCTTTATAAATCTCTTTAAGCGTAAGTATTCCTTCTAAGGAGAGTGCACTTCATGATTTAGCAAAATGAGCTACTGCATCGTCGATGACCTTCGCTGTCTTCTTCTGTGCAATTCTTCTTTATCCTCTTCCGTAAGCGGGCTAAGAGGCTTCCGACAGAGCTGATTTCCAGCCCCTTTCGAATACGGAAGCACTTTTAACTGTTAGCATACATATTGCCGTGTGTCCGCTGCAAAGCATTCCGGATAATCTCGTTCACTTAATCTGCATTTCCTTGCTTCGGCAATTCTGTTTTCCACAAAAGTGCATCCATTTTACAAAAGTTCCGGCATCGCGTTGTATGTTCCGGCCGATACCGCTGACAGCACCCATAGTTTTTCCGCCAACAAACTGTTCGTCCGGCCCGTTGAAAATAAACAGCAAAGTCTTCTCCGCCTAAAGCCTTAAAGGTTTGGATGTCCTGTACCGGCATAGAGGAATTCTTCACTCCTACAACCTTCACACTTTCTTCAGCATTTCCAAAAAGGATCTTTATAAGGCTCACCCTGCAAGCTGCGGAATATTGTAACAATAAAGTCGGTATTCGGTGCCGCTGCACCTTCGATTTTGTTCCAGTATCGGTGCCGGAAGATGGTGCCAAATCGGCGGAATGGACGCAATCGCATCAACCTTAAGCTCCCGGCATGGCTGCCAATTCCTGAATCGCGCGTGGTTGTTGCAGGCCAGCATGTCCCAAAATGGATTCTAAGCTCCCTCTCAGCTTCCGCAGCATAAACATTTTCCAAGATGCACTTCCCTTTGAAAGATAAATGCACTCCGAGCCGTTCACAGAGCCTCCCTGCACACCGCATCCATAAGCATTCAGGAGTATCGCACCTCTCGGGAGAAACCTCTCCCTTTTCGTCATAAGCGTAAACGTAGGGTTGTGCCTATATTTTTCTGTATTTTTCATAGTATCCTTCTTGTAAAAACTGCTTTGAGTACTACTTGTTCATCAACCCAAAATAATAATTGCTCCTCATTTCGTGTGGTGGTCTGAAAATGAATTATCCTTGACAGCACCCATGGCGATGCCTCGTGAAGTAGTATCTCTGGAAGACAAGGAATACCAGAAGGATAGGATAGCGTGGCGACAGCTGCTCCCGCCATGATGATTCCGCAGTCTGTAGCGTTCTCCGCCTGAGTTTCGGGCAATACCATGGAAATGGCCGCCTTTTCCGTACTGCTTAACATAATCAACTGCATAAAGTAATCGTTCCAGCTGTTGATAAAGTTGCAATGGCAAGTGCTCCGATCCTGCTCCCACCATAGGAGCACGGGACGGTAAAGATCTTGCCTCTGAAGTGCCGTCAACATGGAGGCCTCCATTTCGAATCCTCGGAGAACTGCTTCAAGGAAGACACCGAAGGGCCAGCTGATACAGTCGTGGGAAAAATAACGGCTAAAAAGCGTATTGTAAAGCTTCAAGAAGATATTTCTGATTAATGGAATCAGGATAACCTGTTTCGAAGCGCTTAGCAGCGCAAAACAATCAAGGTAACACACCACTCTTCCTCTCTAAAACGCTTCTTTACAGGAGCATAACCTGGCAGACGCGGTAATGGCGCGGTGCTGCGCATGGCGAAAGGGATATCGCCAACTGTATTAAAGAGCCAGCGAATTGCGCCGGGCACCTTCGGACCGAAGGAATGGCAGTCTTTCCATACCGGGTATGGTAAAGCGAAACAAAGCCGTGGGCTGTCTGAAAGTCGATAGTTGGTCATTACCATTCCTTCGGGAAACCAGTCAGACTGGTACGTTTATGGATTGCGCTGTCTTGAAGGAACCTGTGATAATCCAATACAGAGGAAAGAGGAAGAAAAATGCCAAAACCAGAAGAATGATGACACTGATAATGCTATAAACTGGATTTGTTATTCATACTATTCTCCCATTTTCCTTTTAAGTGTCTGGAATTGCAAAGCAGAGAGTACAAGGCAATAATCACGGCTAAATTACACCCATGGCATTTCCGTAGCCATAGCGATAAATAAAGGCAGTGTAACAAAATGTACATTACGGTATCGGTGCTATGATTCGGTCCACCGGAGGTCAAGAGCTGAATGAGTGCAAAACACCGGAAGCTGTTGATCGTAGTGATTACCAAAATATATAGTAAAAAGTGGTAGGTATAATCTGCGGCCACTTAATTTTCCAGAAAAGTTGTAAGTCTGTAGCACTGTCCACCTTCTCGCTGCTTCCAGGCACAAGGGAATCGTCCACATTTCCAATATAAATGTAGAGCACGATAGGTTGTCCCACAGAAGTAGTAAATAAAATCGAATAATACAAGGCAAGGCACCCATCAATAAGCTTGAAGTTGATATTCTTTCAAATCAATCCTGTATAGTTCCCGATAGTTAAAATAATCCATAATACTGCGGGAATCCACTTCAAACTACTGTTACTGCAACCGATCCCAGAACTACAGGAAGATAGAAAATGCATCGAAGCTATGGAAAGTACCGCACCTTCATTTCAGGATCAAGGAAGAAACCCATAAAGAAAAAAAATCGCTACAGCCGGTACGGAAACCAACACGATAATCAGGGTATTCTCCTTCAGCGCCTTTTGGAAAATACTGTCTGGAAAACAGTTCAACATAGTTCTGTAAGCCGACAAACTTATCCGCTACATTTTTTCCCATAGTGGCATCAAAAAATCAGTGTAAAACACACATAAATCATGTGGAAAGATAAACCTGTGAAAACTGGCTGGAAGCTAGAATAAATAGGCAGAGCGTGTTTCTGCTGCAAAATCTTACTCTGCTACTTTGATTGCTGTTCATAAAGGTCTCCTCTCTGTTCTAGTTAAACGAGTAGTAATACGCTGCTATTCTTAAATGAATCGTCCTATTCTTCTGCTGCAGTCTAAAAACAGTGACCGATCATGTCTAAACTGCTGCAGCAAGCTTATATATGACAGTTTTATAAAAGCTCCGAATGAGTTTTTGATGCCTATTCCGGAGCGTAAGTATTAAGACTTAGCCGTTAGCATTGTTCTGAAGGTCTCAAGCTCTGTCTTTACATCGCCGCCCTGTCCAACTCTCTCTCTGCAACATATTCCACCACTCAGTTCTGGTTGCCCAGCCGCCCGGAGTTACCTGACAGTAATCACGCCAGCAGCGTATAAATTCTCTGCAGAACATCTTCGGTTTCGCATTGTCTGTTCCGGTCATATTACTACCGGTCAGCTTCTCGCTGTACAGGGAAGAACTGGTTGTCTGTACGGGAAATTCGTCTGTTCCGGATCGTTACTATAAAGCGGATAAACGTCTTGCCGCCTTAACCTTGTTCCTTTCATCGCGTCGTTATCGAAGATACCGAAGCCCCAGATACCGCCGCCGCAAAGCTCCGTCTTTCCGTCATCTGTCGGGAAAAGTATCGAATGATTTCATCACCGTTGTTGGTCTTTCCTGCCTTCAAGCTGTTATCCTTACACCTGCTGAGCAGAGTTCCAGCAAAGAGACATTGCTAAGGTTCCGTTTCTGAATAAGGGTAACCGGCCCGCTAACTAAAGTGGTGGCCAAAAGTTTACACCCTTTAGCTGACTTAAGAGCCCGGAGAGCTCTTTTACATTCTGCTCTTCAGCACTGGTGGTGTACTCGGTGTGCCCTTATTAGTATAAGTTCCACTGTAGAGGTTGTTTACCAGTGCACGAGCACTCTGCCTCCACTCCTGACCGCCGCGTAAACTGGCAAACATTTTCCTGACCGTTCTTCCCAATTGCTTCTACAGCCTTAAAGCAGTTCTCTGTTGTCCAAGCATGTGTATCTTCATCAATGTACTGAAGAGCGTCAGCCTTCTCAACATCGTCTTGTTGACGCTGGTGCAGTGCAATCACAGTGCGGAGGCTCATAGTACTTCTGCTGTCGCAGTGACATACAAGCGGACTTTAAGATATTTGCGTAGATGTCCTTGGAAGCCTCAGGTCCTCAAAAGGTCTGCAGGTAAGGTCAACCATCAGTCTTTCTGCACCTAGTTTGCACGAGTCTTTCCTGTCCCATGATGAGGTCCGGAGCCGCATTTTCTTCGATAGCTGTATTTACCGGTCACTGTTCGTGTAATCCAGATACTCAACAGTTACATGGATGTTCGATATTTTTGTTGAAGTTTCGGAGTAATCTGTCAACGGATGCGTGCTGTCGCCCCATTTTTCCGATAGGGATAAGTGGAAAGCTTAAGGTCTGCTCTCAAGGCTTTCATCACCTCTCCTTTAGCCTCTGCATTTTCCTTGCTCTTCCTGCAGCCTTTGTTGTCTCTTCAGCTGCTCCGGTAGTTCCGCTTTAGCGCCTCCAAGCAGCCAAGCCGGATGCCATAAGTACGGCAGCCATGCCTACAAGGCAATCTGTCTTTTTTCATTTTTGTTCCTCCCATCTTTAATGACATAAAAGGTACAGCAATAAGCTGCGGCTTTGTAACAATAGATCCGACCAATTAATGGGAAAAATGCACCGAGTTCCATCACCTTCGCTTTCTTTTTCGGGTGTATTGAGGTTTCCTTCGGCGATAACTGCGCTTAACCCCCCATCATCTTCCGAAGAATCAGAAAGTCATCCGCTTCAATCCGGTCTCCTTGACTGCCTGGTGTAGCCACCATGGTGGAGCTGATAAAGTCAAAGCCCAATCTGTCCGGGTTCTACAGCTTCCCCACTGCTGGAAATATCCGCCATAAAGAGTTGATTCTGGATATTTCGCTTTCACCTGTAAAGAACTCAGCCAAGGTCTTTCCGCCTGGCTGATCTGAAATGGTGGTGGCATCCATCGCACGATTTCCACCTTTGCCTAATTAACTCCTCCACTCTTCATCGTGGGGTACAAACCTTAGAGTCCGATAATCCCGTTTCACAGTCACCGATAATCGGAAGATCTACTTTTTGATTTCCAAATATCTTCGTGGCCATAATGAACCCTCCTGCACCCGCCATATTCATGGCCTTGCCATTCTCCATGATAAAGGAGGAATGAGGGTTCTTCCGAAGCCTTGACAAGAGCATAATAAATCAGCTTTCCGTGTAAGCCTTTTAACTCTCTCGTTCATGGACTACCTCTTCTCTATTTCACTAAAGAAAGTTTCTTGGCACAATATAAACTCCATTGAAAAATTTATTTTTAAATTTTAAATAAAATTTATTTTGTCATAAGTTTACTGTTTCATTATATTTTTATTTTATTAATTTGGTAAGACGAAAACCTTTTTCGACTCTTTTAAAATTCTTTAGCAAAATTGGAGTAAAAAAAAAAATTTTTTCAAAAATATATTAATATGAATCGGATTATAAAATTTATAATTATATAAGATTTTTTCACCGATAATCTTATGTGTATTGTGAAGCTGTCGGTCCTGTGAGGCAGCTTGTATTAAAGTGAAGGAGGAGAAATGAAATCTATTCGTACCAATTCCTGATATTGTGTATGTTACTCCACTGTAATTGCTTTTGCCTTTACTGGGAAGCACTTTAACCACCATTTACATGGAATGATATCAGTATCTCTGATTTGAAATAATAACATGCTCTCCGCGGCAAAGCAGACAGCGGAATCTGTTGACAGCGTACTTGACTTATCGAGGAAAAGGTCGATATCCCCAAGCATTTCCAACAAATATTCTTGCAGACGAAGACAAAATTGTAATCCAAGGATCAGATTACTTCAAAGATTATGAAAAGAAGATGAATGTAAAGTGGTCATCAGCTCCACCAAGGATATTCATACTTGTTAAGTCTTATATCCGCTATGATCCTTTTCTGACTCACGGAACATCCGGAACCTTTTTCACTGATGTGGGATGGCAGATTTAAAAAGCCTGAGCCTGTTACCCCCACTTCGACCTTTCCGCGTATGATCCTTCCGCAAGCAAAGGGACATGGAGCATGTTCGGCTGGTTCTATACTCCGTTAAAGAATAAGAAAGCCAATTGATGGAGCCTTATTTCATCGCAAATATTAATAAACCATTATTTCCTATGTTTCTCCCGTCTATTTGAAAGTGAGTTGATTTTTGGTGTACTCGGAGTAGACTTTCGATTTTTCCTACTTAAATCAGCTTCTGGACGAGCATCAAAAAATTTCAATGAGAAGGAATGTTTTACTAAATCATCAGGAAGGAAAACTCCTCTTCCACCCTTGATTATATTGAAGGAGAGAAATTTCGGAGAAACTCGAGGAAAAATACAAAATGTTTTATCGAGCTTCTCAGTAAAAGAGAAGGCTATATAAATGAGGGAACTCCAAAATGCAGTTCTTTGGGGCTATCATGCCTTGGATAACGGTTGGAAAATTGTGATTGCCCTGAACCGTACGGGCAATCTACGGCAATATAGACATAAAACACACTTTATCTTTATTGCCGTGTATTCCTCTTCATGCTTGGGTTCTTTCCATCATGGGAAACGTTGTGTACAACTGATTCTTTCCCTTACCAAGTCTGTGAAAACTTTAAAGAAGGCTCAAGGATGGAAGAGATTCAGGTAAGAAGTAAAATGAAATCGGCGTGCCCTATAAAAGGACTTAGGCAATTAGTCACCAATTAAAGGAATAGCTCCATATTCAGGAAATTACCGACAGCTTAAATGAAATGCAAGATGGCAACCCGATATCCGATTGAAAGAATATACCGGCGAATCTTACACTAAGATTAAGGTAGCTCTTGACCTTCAGATAAGCTTTCTACTGACTTATCGTGGCAGTATCCGAATTTCGGATCAAGTTTCCAAAGTCTTAGCGGGAAAATGTTTCTGCCGGAGCACAAAATTCACTACAAGAGGCTCCATGGAGCAGGCCAGCAGTATTGAAGAGCTTTCCGCTACTATAAACGATATCTCCGACAGAATCCGAAAAATGCGGAAAATGCCGCAAAGCCAATGAAGCTGCAACAGTCAGGAAGAAATCATAAAGAGTACGCCAAAACGCAGGATACATGAATCGAATCAACGAAAAGTCTGCAGAGATCAGTGATTATCAAAACCATAGATGATATTGCCTTCCAGACCAATATTCTTACCTTAAATGCCGCTATCGGCTAGCCAGAGCGGGAGAAGCCGGTGCGGGCTTTGCCGTAGTTAGTGATGAGGTTCAAAACCTTGCGCAGAAGTCACGAAGCGGCAAAGGACACCACTGCTCATTGACGATGCTACCGTAAAGGCTGTAGAACAGGGTAGTCGACTCTGTATGACCACATGGCAAATTCTCTTCATGAAGTGGTAAGCGGTCAGAAGGAATTAAGTCTTTATCAGTGAAATTGCTGCTTCCGACGAACAGGCAAAATGTGGTATCACAGGCTAACGGGAATTGATCAAATCTCCAGTGTTGTACAGACAAACAGTGCCACTGCGGAGGAAAGTTCCGCATCCAGCTCGGAACTAAAACGACCAAGCCGCACGAGAGCAGATTAGTCGCTTCCGCTTAAGATACAGTTTGAAGAGGACGAAGAAATAAAAAAGAAATCGATATCGCGGAAGGTGTGCTTAGGAACAGAATAGTGAGGTGTCCTTAAAGCCTCTCAAGAAAAGTGGAAAATGCAAAGCATTACGCCAAGAGGTGTTTTTTCTATTCATCTATCCATTTATTCAGCTCCTCTTCCGTTCCTGTGAAAGCCCCTGTAATATTTCTTCTTTTCCGCCTCCCGAAAAGTGCCCCTCCTTCTATCACTTTCCTTAAACTGCTCCCCAAAAATCCTGCTCGTCCGGCTCCCCAAATCACACTCCTGGCTCTCTTCTTGAGAAGTGGTGTTGGAAATCCGTATCCACAGGGATTTTAAACTCACAGGCTTTGTTGAGAAGTGACTACCTCGAAGTCCGAAAATGAAAGGGCGGCAAGCTTTTCATTTCTGTATTCTATCCTCCATGAAGAGGACTCCCCAATATACATATTCCTTTTCTCTCCTTTGTAATCTTCTTTATTGCTTCGTCCTTCATTCTTCCTGAAAAAACAGTTTTATCTTGTATATACAAGCTCTTTTATACATGTTTCCGAGAGCAGTTCTACCGCCTGCAGTGCATAGAAAGAGTGATTCTTTCCTTCTTCCAGCTGTTTCTTCAGCTATCCACCCTTTCAGAAAAGGCTTTGATAGTTTTGCAATTTCTGCTGCTGACAGTCTAATAGTACCTTTCTTTTTCTCTGCGTGTCCAAAAAGCAAGCTCCCCCGGAAAGCAGAAAACTCTTGTTCCTCCCTCGGTGTTTCTTTTGTGCTGATAGAACCCAGCAGTCCGATTTCTCCTGTCCTTTACATGCGTTCCACAGTGCTACAGTTGTCCACTCCGTATACTGACTACGAATCGCACCGGAAAGGGCTTTCTTTGGCGGAATTCTATTGTCTTCTGCTCCTTTGTTCAAGGCCTTCGCCAGTTTCTTCTACTGACAGCTGCTGTTCCGCACTTGTCTCCAGCCCTCACTTTTCTCCCCGTCTTCCTTTAAGGTTTCTGGCAGGCTTTTGCAATTCTTCTTCCTGAAGTCATCTTCCGTGTACTTCTCCTCTACTGGAAGATTTTTTCTGAATCACTGCATTTACAGCCGATTCCGTGTCGGAAAGGAGCCTCCGTAAGTTCTCCAGTCAAAGTCCACGGTAATATGCGGGTTTTCCGCGGTGAGTTCCATATGAAAGCCGACATTGCTGTAGCCGAAATTGATTTATAAGCCCTGCGAAAAATATGCTCTGCCGTGATTTTCTGACCGTCTTCTTCGATAGGCATAGCTCACCTTGCAAAGCACCTCCGTTCCTTCCGGAAATCTCTCTTTGCAAGAAGATGCACGATATATTGTCCTCCACATTTTCCGTAAAGAGAAGCTCCGCGCCGTCTATCGTTCCCTTATCCGGTGCCTGCCCTGCCTCCCCTCCGGATAAAGGGCTCTTCGAAAGTCAGCAGAAGAAAAAGAGCAGGAAAGCTTTTTCCCACTCTTCTCCCATGCTTCCTTTCCGTATAAGGGCAGACAGGACAGAACCTTTGCCTTATAACTTTTTTCCTGATAATACAAAGCATTCTTAAACATCAGCTAAACCTTTTTCAGAAGTTCTCTATTGCTTATCCTCTGAAGACACATGGCTACGTAAACGCATTTTCCTAAAATGTCGCCACTCTAGCTAAGTCTGCCGCTTTCTTCTGTCATTTTCCGAATCTTTTCCACATCCTGAAAAATCTTCTCGAAAAAGCGGTAGCTCCAGTTATTGCCAAGCAAGTCGCGATGGCGTGTATTACCTGCGCTTTCCCTTATGCAACAGTCCTGCATAGGATAATCGCCGTATTGGAAACCGGGAGCTCAAAGTCATTTTAATAAAGAAGTCGACATAGTCCATCTGAAGAAGTTTCTACCGTCTTACCGCTATAGTCAGCCGCCATTTCGGTCTTCCGAAGATTTCAAAACCAGTCCTTTAAGACCTGATTACTGCGAGTTCCCGTATAAGAGACCGTGTTTTTTGTCCGTATTCGGACGATAACTTGCCTCCCTCGGGAGTCAAAGGCAACCTTAAAGTTTCCAGAAGCCGTCTTTAACGAGTTTCTTCAGACCTGTGACATAACCAAGTCCTCCGCGATAACTTCTTTTTTCCAAGAGCCTGCTCCATTGCATGGAAAAGTCATGCCCGGCCCCACTTCCCAATGTCCGCGCTTTGCATTTTCATCTCCGTAGGGAAATGGAAAAATACTCGTCAAAGCCCCGGAAATGGTCTACATGCACAATGTCATAAAAGAGAAAAAGCAATGCTTCAGCTCCTGAAACCAATTATTTGTGCTTCCTTCCTCGTGCTTCTCCTGTGCATAAAAGCGGATTTCCCTAAAGCTGTCCATTTTCCGCAAGTATCGGGAGGGCAGCCAAGACCGCGGAGGGCTCTCCTTTCCGAGTTGAAAGAGAGAGGAGGGGTGATCCAGTACTCGGAGGAATCTATGAAACATAGATGGAATATCCCAATAATCTGAATTCCTTCACTGTTCCATAGTCCTTTAGGCTTCCACTGTTTGATAAACAGGTACTGGCAAACCTTATGAAAGTCAGCGGAATAGGCAGTTTTTCGATATAAACTCGAGAGATAGCTCGAAGCTAACGCGCATTTTCTGGAAAGAAATGCGGTATAGGCTTTTTTCCTTTTTGCAGTCTGCCTTGCTACATTTTTTTTCATTATTCTCTGCACTCCACTGATGCCGTGCATCTGCATCCAGCTTCTTAAAAACGCTTTCACCGCTTTTTTCCAGTACTGAAACGAAGCTTGTAGAGCTTCCCTGTAATCCACAGACTCTTCCGAATCGGAAAGAAAGGTTTGAAAGCTCTTCCATAAGCAGTCCTTCTTCCACCAAAGTATCGATGTCACAAAATATGGTTTCTGCAAAGGTCGAAAAAGCTCTGTGCGAGAATCTCCGTAGCCTGTCGGTCCCATAGGTAAAATCTGCCAGTAACTCAAGGTCCTGCCTCCTTTAAAAGCGGACAAACTCTCTTGCTTCCTTTGAAAACTTCCGATTCCGTATTTTCCTCGGCAAAGAGAACAGCGGCATCAAAAACTCCTTGCCCTTTCCGTTCTAAATAAAACCACCTATAGACATTTCCTCAGAAAAAATCCACTTCCAAAACTACGTTTCAGAAGTGACTTGCTGAATACGATTACAACATGACCATAGCCTTTTCCGCTATGAAACTATCCTCTAAAACATAGTTTATTCAAATTCATCGTTCTTCGCAATTGTATCACAAATAAATGCAGCGATACCGCCTCTTTTCCCCACCTTTTAAAATATCTGCGGAAGCTCCCGTTTCGTCGGGTAATACAACGCGGATTCTTGCAGTGCAGCACATCTTTAAGGTTTCCGGCAGAGAAAGATTTGGCTCATCCACCTCTCTTCCGTCCTGAATATAGTTTACCGTGATACCCGGATCGATGCAACGAGCATTTAAGTCGATATCGATACTTTCCAATCTTAACGATATCCTTCTTTTCCCATTTTCCCGGAGGAGCAATTTGGATAAGCGCCAATGGACTGTTTAAGCTCTGCAATCCCAGATAAAGCGATAAACAAGCATACCTTTCCGGCCTTAATATGATCTAAACATAATTGCTCTCAATTCCATCTATATTCATAATGATTTCCTTCCTATTCTACGTGCAATTAAGTTCTACCACATAAATGCATTTTTCTATTTTCCGAGAAATATTATTTCGCGTCTTTTTCCTAAAGCGTATGGAGACGCCGGCACTTCGCAGAGAGCAAGTAAAACGCCGCTCGATGCTTTCTAGTGCCGCTCTGTCGGAATCGAGCGAAAGCACCTTTAGGAAAAAGCATTGAATACATTTTATTGATAAATCCATTTCATTTATCCAGTCCGAGAAGCCCAAAATCAGCGCCATTCTGAGCGTTTCTCCGCAAAAGTGCTGGTAAAATACTTTGCGCTACTGGTCCTTGTTGTTCACTTGAACGGAATCTCGTTTACACGGGTAGCGATGAAGAAACACCCATGCTTCTTTTTGCATTTCTTCTTTCAGCGCTTTCGAGCTCGGCATAGATATCCTTAAACGGAGATAGTCTTCCTCGTTAAAGAAATGGCCTTTAACCCCTGCTGGGGTCACATAGAGGATTCAAGCTCCGGGATGGAAACCCTCCAGATCTGTGGTCTCTCAACCCGCACCGGCTTCCTTTTAACTTCAATCTCATACCCGGCAAGCTGAAGCTCTTCTAGGGGAAATCAGGATATAGCGCGATAGGTTCGGTAGCGAAGCATGGCATCGATTAGTGAGTGCATGGTACGACCGAACTTCAAGTCTCCGCAAACACCGATGGCATGGGTTGTCTACTCTTCCAAGTTCTATGAATGGCTCGTGGCTGGTCCGCCAAGGTCTGTGTCGGGTGAAAAATGTCCTCCGTCCTCCGGCATTGATGAACGGAACCGTTGTATGATCTGCAGCCACAACCGGTGCCCCTCCTTCGGATGTCCTCATGGTAATAATATATCCGCATAGCTGGAAAAACAGTCCCAATCGTATCGGCTACACTCTCTCCCTTTGCAGCGGAAGAACTCGAAGCTCCTGCAGCTGAGGACGGAAACCGCTGAGCCTCCAGCATAGCCGCTAAAAGGAAAGCCTTGAGCCCTTGTGGACGGTACCAAAGAACAGAGTCGCCAGCTTCTTATGTTTGCATCGTTCCCAGTAGTCTTCGGCTTTCGCTTCAATCTTATCCGCCAAAAGCCATCAGCTCATGAATTTCAATACTCAGATCCAAATGTTAATGATACTACGATTCTTCTCCATCCTTTTTCCCTCTTTTCTTATATTCAAACATCATCTATAGAGGAATCCTTGTTAGGATTTACATCTAGCTCTTTTCCATTCCCCGGGTCTTCATCAGGGGTTGCTTGGAACCTCAATACACACCTGCCTCGCTCATCCATGACTCATCGGAGGGATTATTCTCAAAGCGCAGAAGCCGGCTCTCTTCCTCGATATAGCCCTTGCATACCGCTACCGGTAAGAGAGAATCCAGTCACAGAGAGAGAGTGATTTACTACGATTTGGCTCCTGCTCAGCCTCTCTTCTTTCTTCCTTTTCCATTCTGTAGGTGAAAATGCTCACCACGCCGAGTACCTTGGCTCCGTTCTCCTCCAAGACCTTCACGCAGTCGATAACCGATCCCCTGGTGGAAATGAGGTCCTTCCACCACAACAACGGGTTCACCTGGGTTCAGCTTTCCTTCAATCTGGTTTCTCGTGTCTTCCGTGATCCTTTTTGCAGAGCTCTCTCACATAGCCCATGGAAGGTCCAAGATTTCCGTTGCCGTAAAGCGGCATGCGCAATCCTGCTGTAGACGTCCCAAAGCGCCTTTGCCTCCGGAAAATGTTCCTTTCCACAAGCTCGGCAAGCCCTGCCTCAATCTTTCTTCTCACCCGAGAAAGAGGTAGAGAGGGTCAAGCGGTTATCACAATAAATTGGGGAATGAATCTCGATGCCCGTAAAGGGATCCTCTCTGGTCTTATACCGCCTGAATGGATACTAAAGCTTCCGCAATTTCTTCTTTTCATCATCCCTCCCAAGCAGGCGGTGGACTCTATTGAACTAATTTGTACCGTATTAAACTATCCTTACTGTGCAGCTGTATTCCTGGGCTTTTCTTGCCAAAACCTCTACTTTTTATTCATAAAACCCAGCCTTCCCATATCTTTTAGAAAGGAAGTTTAGCCGCAGAACTGTTCACCGCTTCCCTGATAGGCTTCACCGGGTTTTCCGCCTGCGTATCGCGTCCCATAACGATGTAGTCCGATCCCGCGTCTTTCGCATCTGCCGGGCCCATGACTCTTTGATCCCCCATGTCACCGCCCTTAAAACGAACGCCCGAGTAGTAATCAGTTAGGAAGTCCTTACCCAGCTTTTCATGGATTTCTCTCGCTCCTAAGGAGAGCAAACCACCTGTCCAGCCCTGCTGTCTTCGCATTTTGTCCGTAGTGGAGCACAACTCTTTTCTCAGCTCTTTTCCTTAATGAGAAGTTCTCTTCCATACACCTTTTGGTCTGCAGAGGTAAGCTGTGTTGGCCGCAATAAGAAGCGGACGGATTTTTCCGCTTTTCAGAGCTTGGAGCCTCTCTCTCCGCATGGCAAGCTACAAGCCTCATTCTCTTCCTCCTCGAAGGAAAGACCGCGAAGTGCCTGTCGCATCATTTCCACCTCCTCCGCGACGCGTGCAGCATCTGCCGTATGTCCACACCGAGATCTCTTAGCAGCGCATTCCGCCCTTTTACGGTATTCGGAATATCATGAAGCTTTTAAATCCAGAAAAATCTGACGACCTCTCCTCTCTCTTATTTTCCTTGACGATCTCCGGTCCCTCGCTGTAAAAGCTCCATTCACACTTTCACATAGGGCTTTCTTTCTTCCTTTGCAACATCCAAAAACGCTAAGGCCTTCCTCTCCGCTCGGAAAGTCCAGCGCCACCATAACATCCTTTCCCATTTTGGCCCTTTCCCATCTTTTATCTATATACTTTTCATTGATTTATCTTGGATTCGACTCTTTTATACCTTTCTGTCTCCCTTCTGAATCCGGCTTTTTATTTCTTCTTTAGTACCAGAAAGTCGTTCCGCTCAAATAATCCCTATACTTTCCTGTATATCCTTAATCCCCCAGTCTCTCGCAAAGTATTGGAAGCTCCGTGATGGATTTCTCACAAACCTCGAGGTGATTCACAAGGTTCTCCGCCCTGACTTCCACCGCACTTGCACCCGCCATCATCATTTCCAAGACATCCTCCGCACGACCGATTCCGCCCATACCGATCAGATAAGAGGGAAGCTTCACCGCCTGATGCACCGCAGAGACGGCACGGACGGCACGGGGAAAATGCCCGGTCCGAATAACAGCCTCCGGACCTTGCTCTGCCAGCACCGGCTATTTCTTCTCTTTAATATCAATCCGCACACCGGAGCACCGTGTTAATGAGCGAAAGACCAGTCTGCTCCACCACCTACTGCGGCTCTAGCCATTTCCGTAATATCTGGTCAAGCATTCGGACTCACTCATGTAAACCGGTTTCTTCTGTCTTCTTTTACCACCTTGCAAATCAAGCTTCCTGACGGACTTTGCCTGCCCTGAAGGCTGCGAAGGCCATACCCCGTGAGATACATTCGGCAAGAAATATTCACTTAAATGCTGACATTTTTCCACCTCTCATCCATCTCTTCTTAGAGAGGATGGCGAAGTCCTCCCAGAGAAAACCGGAGATATTTCGCTACCAGGGCTGAAGAACTCTCCAAGTTTTGCAGCTTCCTCTTCCACCACCTCATACACTGGATTTTGCAGCCCCACGGAATTCAGCATTCCGCCCGCACTCTGCAACAGCGGGCAGAGCACTTCCGGACGCTCCCTCCACCGTCGTTCCCTTTAAAGGAAATGGAGCCTAGGATATTTAAGTCGTAGAGACTCTTGAACTCTTCTCCTGAAAGCAAAGGTGCCGGAGGCGGGTAACACCGCATTGTCCAGCTCGATTCCTCGAAAAGCCTTTGTTTTGATGCGTTTACCATCTCGATTTCCTCCCATGTAAATACTCGGCCCACCCTTGCAGGATACGCTCGTGCCGGACTTCATCTTCCCTGCCGCGTAACCCACAAGCCCAAAGCCGCAGCCCATGCGCTCTTCGAAGCCGAACTGTCCGCCCTCGACTTTCTTCTCATGCACGGCGTGAAGCATCGGCTCCGCGCAAAACCATGGCATAGTTACGATTTCCGAGTAAGGAGGTTACACAGCCTTTCTTGTCCATGGCTCCCAGCTCTCTCTGTTGCCATCATACATGTGAACTCCCAGTGCGCGAAACTCTTCCTCTCAAAGAAGACTAATCCTCTTTCGAGCGAGCCAAGTGCCACATAGGGTGCTTTCGGCTCCACCAACTGCCAAAGGTAGTAGAGGCGGAACACTGGACTCCGCCGCCGCAGAGCACAGGATTTTTCGGAGCGTCTCTCCACGCGTAGCTGTTTCCAAGGCCCGTCAGAATGCTGCTGAGGTATTCTCCTCCTCCAGTGCAGTGATAGCTCTTCCAGCACCCTCTCCCAAAACCTTATAAATGAGGCTTTAGAAGTATTTCTTCCGAAACATCACAGACGGAAATCGGTCTTCTGAGATATTTTCCTGGAAATCTTAATCCTCGCAAAACTGTCCCGGAGCAGTAAAGTCTGAGCAGTCTATCCAGTTTCATGAGAAATACCCTTTCTTCGCAATCATTTTGTGTTTCCAGCATCTTAAACCTCGCACCTCTGCGTGCAGTCCTCCTCTCCTTACTTTTACTCAACTGTTTTACATATTGAATCCACCCTCTTATAGGTTCTTTAAGTCTGTCTCTCTCTCTTCTTTGAGAGGGCCCTTCAAAAGACTCTTTGCAATCTTATTCTTGTACTTATCCCCCACTAAAATTCCTTTTTCACTGTCGTAAACTTCTTCTTCCTTGATAAAAAGGTTTTCAGCACCCTGCCTTGTACCTCCTGCCCGGAAAAGAGCAGCACTTTACCTTTGTATAGAAACTCTCCGAATCAACCTCTTGTACACCCCGTCAAGGTCCAAACTGCAATATCCGCTTCCGCACCGTCCTCGATATACTCTTTGTCCGGCGGAATCGTGGAAGATTTCCCGGCTTAGTGCACATCAGCTCCAGTAGTCTGGTAGAGGGAAATCGCACCATATGCCGTCTCTTCCCTCCCTTAGAGAGAATATCCGAAATATCCGGCTTTTGCCTCAGTTCTGTCTACCATATATATATATATATAGATATATAGATGCGCTTCCTTTATCCATAGTCTGAGAACCATATTGTGGAGCATAGCCGAAAGGCGGTTTCCAGTCCGACTATTCCAAAATAAGATCCGGACAGTCCCTTTACTCTTTTCTTCCGCGCTAGAGCGCATGATCCGTGATTAAGCAATCAATCGTGCCGACCTGTGGCTCCCCGAATCATACGTCATCCGTCCCGCCAAGCTCGAATCGGAGGATTCACCTTCCAGCTTTCCGTCCTCTTCCAAGTCCATGTCCGTAAACATGAGGTAATGCGGTCCGGTTTCCTGTCGCCTCTCTACTCCTTCCTTTGCTTTTCGAAGAAGCTCATAGATTCTTTCTCGCGTGGAAATGTGGCAACGTGATACCGTGCGCCTGTCTCTTCCGACAGCCGAAGGTCTCTTTCTCCCACTGCTTCCATCTCGAAGCCGAGAGTTAATTCTGATAGCAGCCGTGGGCTTTTGCAGCTCTCCGTCATGGATGCATCCGCCCGGCTTTAATTCGCTTTCATCCTCACAGTGTGCAACAATGGTCTTTCCGAGCGCCTGCGCCTTCCTTGCCATGGTTTCCTTCACGCATGCCCCTCTTTCCTGCATGCCCTTTCCGTCATCGGAAAAGCAATCACATCCTCTGCTATCTCCTCCATATCGGAGCGCCTCGTCCCTTTTGTGCTCCCGGGTAATTGCGCCATAAGGATAAACTTTGATAAGTAGCTCTCTCTATTGCCCGAAGCTCTCGCGAGAGATTTTCAGCTCGATGGCGGCAGGATTCAAGTTCGGCATGTGATAGCGGTATAACCTCCATGCGCTGCCGCTCTGTTCCACTCCTCACTGTTTCTATAAGAGACTGGGCTTCTCTGAGATGTACATGAACATCTACAAAGCCCGGAACAGTTTTAATTTCCCACTTAAACGCTTATATAAATAATAGTATCATCTAAACTCACTTTTCAGAAAAACCCAAGAAAAGTCTGTTCTCGGAAAGCAATACATCCGCCTTCCTGATTCCTTCCTCCTCGCATACACACAGCCATCAGGCACTAACGCACCTTGTCCCTCCTATCCCGCCCAAATGTCTGCAAGAGTAGAGCATAAGGGGTGACAAGGGGGAAAAATGGACTTTGAAAATATACAGTGTAGGATTACAATACATATGTTACATCACAACTGAGAAGAAAGGAAGAGGCCTGTCTTGTGTTAAAGTTAGTTCACCACAAACAACAACACCTAACCTGCAAGGAGGTCTTCCGCTGGCTACTATAACAACAAGATTTACTCTTCAGGCGATCACTTATTCGCTACGCTGAAAACATGTGGCGTAATGCAGGCTGCTGTTAAGCATCGTCAATCGGCGGTATATCCATCGACGGAAAACGTTTTGATGGTTCGTTGCTACCGGAATCCCTGCGCTATCTCTCCAGACGGCCACAGCCACACAGTCACTCCCAGAATCAGCATAATTCCGATGAGCTTAAACTTAGCTCTGATATGCGCCGCAGAAACCCTCACGTGCAGGCCTTGTTATTTTCTGCAAAACTTATACAAAGAGGCTACAAACGTTCTATTTCAGGGCTCTATCGTGTTCTGAAAAAGCAAGGTATTATGGCACGTGTGCCCCCAATCCCAAGTATATCCCAAAGCCCCATGAGCAAAATGCATTACCCGGGACAGCGCGAGTTCATAGATTGATGTGAAATATGTCCTTCTGCCCGCTTAAAAACAGTAAGGTCATTGGCAAACAATTTTTCCAGTATACCGCTATTGATGAGGTATTCACGCTGGCGCTATGGTAGACGCTTTTGAAGAGCATACAACACCTATTCTTCTGCTGTATTCCTAGATCATCTTTTAAAGCATCCAATGAGCATTGAATGTGTACAGACGGATAACGGAACAGAGTCGACTCAACCGCTTTTCATCTCTCACAGAGACAAACCTACTTTGTTTCCAGAAGCACGAGATTAATGCAGCATGGAATTCATCACAAGTTGATTCGACTCGTTTACTCCTCGACATAATGGTAAAGTCGAGCGTAGCCATCGAAAAGACAACGAAAGATTCTATGCTGGCATGACATAGCGTTTCTGTATTCCTTGATGACTTCTTCAAAGCATTACAGGTGTTGCCAATAGGAGGGACTATAACCAGCTTTCCCATGAGACCCTTTAGGTGGAAACTTTCCAGCACCATCCTAAAGGAATTTATTAGATGGGGGTGTAACATAGCGTTTGACAAACCCACAGAAAAATGGATCCTTGAAAACACAGCTGTAAAGTTCCTGGAGACGCTGCGCAGTCCTGAAAGGTAAATCTGAGCCTCGTCAGCACTTCTGCTGAAATAGCAAGCATAGCGCAGTTTGCTTAGTGTTGTTATCGAGGTGCTGACAAACTTTTCATCAGAAAAGCTTGTCCTGTACAAGGCCGTATAGAATAATAAAGAGATTCTTTAGATATAGGTCTGAATGCGGGTAGTCTCGAGCCTGAAATCGGTACTTGCGGAAAACAAGAGAAACGCAGCTCGCTGAGTATCCGTTACGTGGCGAAGCTAAAGGAGAGCGTGCCCTAAGTTCAGACCTATATTGTTAGAAAATCATTTTGATTTTATACAGCCCTCATTCATCCCCATCCTTCTGGTACATGAGGAAGGCGAGCATGATCCTCTCCTTCTTCCAGTTTTATATCATCTATGTGTCTGCTTGGGAAAGTTCATACGTCCTCAGACTCCACAAGGAGCCAGTTTACTCCTGCGCGTCTTGCGTCTTCCAAGGCATCCTCGCTTTGTCTTTCCCTCTTCCAAAGCAAGCTTCCAAATCAATCACATCCACTCTATAGCCTTCTTTCTTTTTCCGGATTACTGCCGGATAATACAAGTCATCTTTCTTTTCCCCTTCTTCTTCTAAGCCTCCTCACTCCTAACAAAGAGTGTGCATTGCGCACAATGCTTCGTTTACTGCTATCCATTCCTTTTATTCTGTTACTTATTTTATTCCCATTTTGCATCTCTCTTCGCATATGGTCTCGGACTTTCTCCCATACGGTCTTAAAGGTCTTAGCGAAATTACCTTTGATTATGGAAACCGGCATTTTCGCACATCCACTCATCTTTTCCTCGGAAATAAAAGCACTCAGATCCGTTGCCTTTTTCAGCACGATAACGATTGAGATATTCCAAAGGCGGTACACCGACATGATTTGCAAAAACGGGTAAAATACTGCCTCATTTAAGCTGCAAAGAGACGCAAGATCACGAATATAAAGCTTCCTCCGATAATGCCTCCATATACAGGCATTCCCTTTAGCAGGTCCGCTTTCTTGTCCTCCTAATGGAGACTTATCCACTATCAGCCCCATTCCTTCCAAAACAGTCAAAAGATTGAGCATATCGCCACGAATATGCATATAAATCCGACAGCCCGCAAACTATATTTCTTAGGGTGACTCTATATTGGATTCCTTTATCCCCGTGCTTATGAAAATACTGCACCATGCGAGATTTGTACCATCTCTATAAAATCCCATATCATTACAAGGCTACGATATTTTCCGGAAAAGCCGCTTTTTCCTCCCGCAGGGCTCATCGTTGCTGCTCAAGAAGATCATTTTCCCCATGGAAATCCTCCAGACGAAAAACACAAGAATGCTCTCCACTGCCTTATCTCGATGTTGCATAAAAGCCTGTGAAAGCAGCCTCCCTTAGGAATAAAAATAAAGACATTCCTCCTTAATCAGCTTTTCTTTTGAAATTCATGTAAAGCTGAAACTCGCCTCCTGAAAACAAATCAGCTCACCATAATCGTGCCACCCGGCTTCGGCGGCCAGACGCTCCTTCTTTCAAGGCTGATACTGCTGCACCGCTATAAACAGGGAATTCGCTAGATAGGCTAGGACCTCATTCTCTTCTCTCATCAATTCCTCCCTGCTCTCCACTATGTGTTTTTAAAAATAGCCAAACCTGTCGTACAGGAACATATGTCTATTATTTTAACATAGGAAAATGCTTTATCCATAGAATCGGCGCTTCTGAAAGAATATAGAATTTCTGAAAGTCATTTCCTCTTGAACTTTTCTAAACAGTATTAAATCAGCTCAGCTATCTTCTTCTCACATCCTTCATATCTCGCAGTCGGCTCAGCGCTTCTACACCACGTTTCCGTCTCTGTCCACCGCAGAACTTTGGTGAAAGTTCCACTTGATATCCGGATTCTTCTTGTAGTTTACGTCGATTGTCAGCAGCATCGCCGCCATAGCAAGTCCTTTTGACTAAGACCAAACTCCCAATCCCTTCTGCGCTCTTTTTTAAGAAAGAATAAAAGAGGAAGTGCATTTCTCACCGTTTCACATCGGACCTCATCTGCGGAACTTGGTATTGTAGTTTCAGAGTACAAAACTCAGCGGATTTCTTCATCACTGCTCCCGAGAGTCTGGCCTGCAAACTGATTACAGGGAATACTCGATGATTTCCAAGCCCTTCTCATGATACCGTCATAGAGCTTTGCAAGATCTTCATACTCGCGGTGCAAAGCCGCAGCCGGTCGCCGTGCGTTGACGATGATGTTACATAGCTTTCCTTTGTTCTCGCCAGGAAAGCTCACTCACACCGCCCACCATATAGGTGTACTCGAAAAATCAGACATTCATCTCTTTCTCCCCTTTCGATTCTTCTTTACTTTTATACCGTTTCGCTCTTACTTTCCTGCTTTTGTCTCCATTCCCGGACCTGCTATAAAAGATACTAAGAATAAAAAGGAAACAGTTTCATTTTAATTGCTTTACAATTTAATTATAAACAATACACTCTTGTCAAGTGTGATTTTCATTCTCCTGTATCCTCATTTTCTTTATTCTCCTGTATCCTCATGCATTTACTTTCCTGTACTCCCATTTTCTCACTCTAATTATACTGGGAAATCTCCCTTTCTGTAGTAAGATTCTTTTCTTGAATGACACCTTCTTTTTGGCATAGAAAGGAGCCGGCTAGCCATGGATAAAGGATTGCTGTTTTGTGCTACCCCTATAGAAACTTGACATCAGTTGTGTGCTCGCACGCTAAAGGAGGTAGACTTAATCGCTGCAGAGGATACACGAAATTCTATTAAGCTCTAAATCATTTTGAAATCAAAACACCGATGACTGCCTACCATGAGTTTAACAAGGTCGAAAAGCGCGTGAGCTCGTTGTCGTCTTTTAAAAAGGAGAAAATATCGCCCTCATTACTGACGCGGGTACGCCCCATCAGCTAGATCCCGAAGAGCTCGTGGCAGCAGTGGCGGTTTGCGCAGGCATTCTGCGTGAAAGCCTCCCGCCTGCCGCCTTGTTACAGCACTTACTCTTCCGCGCTAAACACCAGACGCTTTGTCTTCGAAGCTTTCCCACGGAAAAAGAGCACCAAAAGAGCGAAGGGCAATTCGAAAGCCTTAGTAGCGAAGAACGAAGCATAATCTCTTATGAAGGCCTCATCATTTAAAAAACGCCTGAAGACCTTCTTCGAGAAAGCTTTTCAGGAAAATCGGGCTTTTAAGTCTTGCGAGAGAACTGACCAAAAAGCATGAAGAAGTGCTGTATTTTTTGCTAGATGAGGCAATACAAAAGTATCGAGAGGAAGAACCCAGAGGAGAATATGTTCTTGTTCTCTCCGGGAGCTCCTGAGAGAAAAAGAAAGAGGAAGCACAGGCTAAATGGGAGAAGCTCATTGAAGAACATTTTATGCATTATCTTAGCTACAGTGAAAAAGATGCTCTGAAGCAGCTTGCAAAAGACCGCGGTATGGGAAAGCGGAAGTTATAAATTATAAAAGGATAAAAGCCTTCAGCTTTTATCCTTTTATGACTCTTTTGAACTTGCACAGGAGAGCCTGAGCTATCTCGTTTTTATCCTCTACTCTTTTCTTCCTTTCAAATACTCTTCCAAAAAGAACAGTGCTCAGGATAAACATAGTAAGATATATAGGCATATGGTATTGTCTCCGGTCGGAATAGTTTCATCAGATAGATATCCAGCTCACCTCTTCGCATTGCGCCAAGGGTTTCACCGATATTTTCAGCTCTTCCATATCCTCTTGCCAAGTTCTCTACTTCCTCCGAGACTTCTCCCAAGCGCTGTGCCAGCTCATCACGAGTGTAACTGCTTAGTGATTTCTCCTTTTTCTTTCTTTCTCTTCGGTACTCTTCCCTTTTTACTTACTATGCTGGAAACCGATTCGAAGACTGTGCTCCTTAATGAATCTTCGCACCTCCGGAGGAAGTTTTGCTTTGGTATAGCAATAGGATTCTGTTGGGATCCACTCCCACAACGATAGGAGGATTAGTCTGGGACTTTCTTCCGTATTTTTCGGAGGCAGATCCTCCGACTCTACCTCTCCCTCTATCGGGTGTCTCTTCGGTTTTACCCCGGGCCAATATTGGAACCTCCACCACCCGGAATTCTTCCATTCTTACTTGATATGCGGTTCTCCACCGCCGTATTCTCTCCTCGGACAGAGTAGCCACTGAATACCGGCTCTTCCGAAAGCGCCATGCCCTCTCCCCAGAATACCGTCCTTATCCATCAGATGATAAAGCTTTTAAGGGTTCTGTATCATTCAGTCTTCTGATATACAGGTCTTCATCCATTAAAATGCGGTTTGGTATCTTGACGAGCTGGATTTCTTGCGTCTCTTCCATAGAAATGACACGCTTTTCTCCTTCCGTCCTCCTCCTCTTCCTGAAACCGGAATGCTTGCTCATTTTCCGGATTTTTATACTCCTTCTCTGTGTAATATTAAGAAGAAGATAATCCGCGAAAGTGTCAGACTTGTCCATGCTGAGATTTCCGTCAGCATCATTTTCAAAAACCTCTTGTAAGAGATACCTCTCCTTGGTAGGAAATGCGTCTTTGCCGTTCTGTCATGATAACGCAGCCTGTGCTATGCTGTCTTCCTTTCTTCGTTTCTCCTCTAAGAGCTTTATTAAGCTCCAGTCTTCCTTTTTACAGAGCGCGTATTTCTGCTCATCCACATCCTTTTCTTAGTGGCAAAGTCGGTCGTATGGAAGGAAATGCCGTCTTTCTTCAGTCCATATGTGAAAACAGCATGCTCTCCCGAGCTAAAAGCTTTCCTTAGAACCTTGTCAATCTGCTTCTAGCGTAATATTACCATCCGTCGCTACCGTAATCTTGTAGAAGCCCCATACCATCCGGGTGGAAAGATCCAGATTCTTTCCGAATATCCTCGTCTCAGCTCAAAATTACTTGCACTGGCACGAAGATAATAGGTATTTCCTTTCCAGTCCAAAGATGCTTACGCTTCTTCGGCATAGGACGATTCTTGTTAACGACACGAGAACGTCACTTTGTTCGCCTCTACAAGGCTGCCATCCAGTTTATAGGTCCAAAAATCGATCGGCGTTTTCTGCTCCTTTCCATTCACGGTCAGCATCTTGTCGGGCTCAATAGATCTATGCACCTTCCCGGATCCTTGGAAATAAGGTAAGACATGCCACAAAGCGGCAGGCTTTTCCTTCTTTCCGCCATGCAGCTCCTTATGTTCCACCTGGAAGAGAACTGTAGTGGTTCTTTCTCTTGCATATCCAGATAATTTCCGTCTACCGTATAAATTCTGCCGTAGAATCCGGGCTTTACTAGTTCAATCTTATTCTTATTGTTAATTTTAAACTGCAGGTCCTTCATCGGGCGAAGGGATTTCGGAAGATTCTCCGCTTCCTTTATTGTGTATACCTTCCTGCAAGAAAATCTCCGAGATTAAGATGGATCCCGCATCGGCACCGGATAATGTAGTATAAGTCTTCCGCTGAGCCGTCTTTAAATTCTCCCTGAATTCTAAAATTGCAGTCCTTCCAGTTTTTCAACATTTTCCCAATTTCTCCTTTTTCTTATCTTCCTCTCGTAGGATAAGAGAGGATCAAATTCCAAAAGCAGCTTATCTGAATTCCATATTTTAGTATTTTTCTGCTCTGTTCTTACGGACAGCCTGTTGCAGAGAATTTGAAGGGCTTTATCCTCATGGGACTCTGCAGAAATCCTCATCAATAAGGTATCCGCTCGGTTCCCGCAACCCTTAATATAGTAGTTCTTGTACCAATCCAGTCCACAAACCTCGAGTTCTCCGTTTTCGTCTCGTAGTTGCTGTAATCTACGCCGCCTCTCAATCCGCCACTTTCTGCTCTGCGCTGTCGGTATAGAGACCATACTTGGCATCACGAAGCTTCTTCGTTGCATCATGGGAATCCATCGCTGCTTCTAAGTTTAGTCACCCGATAGGTCTTCTGCAATGCCCTGAGCTCGGCTGCACTTCGTTCGGCCTCTACCTGAAGGCGGGAGCTTAACGCTTGTGCTTCCAGTACTTTGCCTTGATCTTGATTTTTCACCACAAAGACATACTTCTTTTTCTGTCCGCCTTCCTTCTGCAGGTTATAGCCGGTCGGCGCCTTCGTCTCCACAGTAGTACACACACCGACCGGAAGACCTCTTTAGGGCTCTGTTTCCATACATGGTTTTTAAACTGGTACGCCGCATTTTCCGTTGTGTTAGCTTCCTTCGTCATTCGTTTTATAAATCCCTCAACTCTTTGGCGTTTTTCCGTTTCGCCTGCAAGGAAATTACCGTAATCAACCGATAATCCGCTCAATTTATTACCGGCAGCCTCCAGCGCTTTTGAGCCTTATTATAGGTATCGGAACCCGCTACCTGATAAGCATGGAACTCCGCGTCCTTCAGGGCTCTGAAATCAGTTCCGCCCTCTGACGTCGGAAGTGCGTCCAGCTTCTGCAAAGTAGCATGCGCAGAACCCGTGCTGCCTGGATCGTGAGTATCTTTTGTTTCGGAAATGCTCCGAAAGACCTTTTGTTCCTTTACCTTCTCGATACTTCTTTCCGTCATGGCTTAGTTTGAAAACAAAAGTAATCGCTGTCTCTCCTTGATTATTCTTACTCTGCACATAGAGGATAGACTGCTGCTTTTTCTCCAAACGATAGTAAGCATCCGCTCTGTATTTAACCGTTTTATTTTTATTAGTGCATTTGTCGTCCAGCAAATGACCTGTGTTGCACTTTTCCCTTTCTCTGTTTGCCTTTGCGGGGTAAAATTACAAACTCTGTATCTAAAAACAGCATAGTTATTTTGATCTTTCTCCCTCAAAAGTGAAAGGATGTCGGCGATTCTTCATCTTTAAGGTATTGTCGGCTATTACAAAATTCCTGAAATTTCTTTCCGGTTCGATAGCCTTGATACCGCTTCCGTCCGCTTTAAGATAAAAATCGCCTTCGTCTGATTTCATAGCCCCTTCGGTGCACTTATCTCTCAATTGTGTACTGTGTTTCCGTCCGCCTTCAATATGCCTCGAGACTAAAGCCGTTCCTGTAAGATTATCTTTACTATCGTGATATAGGTGACGGTCCCTCTTCCACAAGGGTATAAGTCGCTGCTCCATCCCCCTTTAAGAAGTCTTCCTTCCTTCCGCGCAAACGGAACTCCTGCTTTTTAAGTTTACGGAACTGTTTTCATTCCACTTTTCAAAAGCGAACTCGAGGGATAGTTCTGAATGGCAATCGGCGCCGTAATGGTAGCCCCTTTATAAATTACCTCAGCTTGGTTTTCTCCTGAACCCTGATTTTCTTTACTTCAAACGAAATTTTCGGCGAAAGCGTATAGCCCTTCTTCCCGTCTTAAATCTCTTCCAGTTCATACTTACCCAAGGCAGGTCTTTAAACTGTAAAGAGGCTATTCCGTTTACGGTTGAAGTCTGAGCTCTTCCACGGTATCTGCCCAAGCGTTTAACTCAACATACTGATACGCCCCCATCAGGAAAGCTTCTTTAACTTTGTAAAACACGCTTCTCTCCCTTCCTTCGGGAAAATAGGACAGCTTAAATACCGCGGTATAATCTGTTTCTTGCTTCCTGATCCCGCATAACGCGGGGTAAAACCTGTAATTTGCCGCCTTTTCTCAAAGCTCCTTTCTTTATTTCCAGTTTTCCGGTCTTATATAAGTCGTCTCCTCGCGGGCATCGGTAACATCTCCTCCTTTTTCTCCTCTCCTCCAAGGAGATTTCTGCTAAGAGGATAGACGTCCTGGAAAAAGCTTTCTCCGCTCTTAATCTGATAGGTACCGTATGCCGTCTTATCCAAGCTTTGTTAGACCTGCTTTCGGAGCCTTGCAGACCTCCAGGACATAGTGTATTCCTGATCACGATCTCCGACTCAGCCGTCTCTCCTCAGCGTCGGCTTTTCCTCTGAATATCTTCTGCCAAGCCGTAAATATCATTCATATTGGAATCTCAACAGCAGCTTTTAAGCTTTCTAAATCTTTTTCTTTTAAGAACAGACCGTACTTTCGCCTCTGCAAGCGGTAGCTTCACGGACAGGGCATCGACCTTCTTTAATTTTCAAATTGTACTTTAGAGCTCGAACTGCTCCACTCCATATTTTTATTCACATTAACTGTAGTAATGCTCTTTACCCGAGCATCACCTTTATTTCAATGGATTTACCGCTTGATCAATACCTTCCGCTTTACAATATTGATATAGGTCTTATAAGTAAGGAGGTAGCTCTTATCGGTATTCTCCGAAGGGTGATTTCCAAGGTGGTTTTTAATTTTTCATTCGAGCACCGAGGTTTTCGTAGTTTCTCTTCCGTTTTCGCATCCCAGCTTCCCTTAGGAAGCGGAGAGGCGCTATTTTGGCGTATCCGGGAGGGTAGCCTGATTCGGAATATGAGCCACTTACAAAAGCTGCACGGAACCATATCCAAAATAGTGACCTTCCGGAATTTGATCCTCCAAAATACAGGATCCGGAAAGTTTTGCGCGAAGAGGATTGATCTTTACTGTCCAATTGATGACATTGATTGTCCGCCCTCTTCCGCCTGTTTTCCCGTCTTTTTCAGGATTTCATTCCATAAATTCTGTGTTACGGCATGGCCTCCGCCGTAACGGTAATTGCCGTATTGACGGTCGGCAATTGACTGCCGGGAAAGTGGTGGACTCCAGTTTTGCTGTATTTTCATGTGAAATTTCCATTTCCTGAAGGGAATCCGGCTCCACTCAAATTGATAGAGCCCTTCTGCCCTTCCTCATAAATAAGCATAAATATGAAGTTCCAGCTGCTCCTCAAGGAGGTCGCCGGCATCACCTTAATGCTTTATGTGTCATCCACCGTGAATTCTGTCCCGGAGAGTACTTGATCTCCTCCCGCCTTATGAATGCACAGCCTTTAGATACTTGGGATCCGCAGGATCGGTTATCGTAAAATCGGAGGAAAGAGCTGCTGCTCGTGTCACCGTCTCTAAAACCTGAAAATATCGGACAGATCATCTCGTGACTGACATTCTCCGTGCCCCTTATATTTGTTGTTGTTAGCCTTAATAATAAAATGGAAATACGCTTTTCTTTTCCTGATCATCATGTGTTTCTCACTTTAGTTAAGAGATTGTTTTGTTAAACTTTGACTTACATTGGCAGTCTCCATCTCATGTTGTTTGCTTCTAATCCGTTATAGATTGCCACTCGCCTTTATTATTATAGGTAGCGGGTGTATTATGATGCCCAATATAGTGCAAGTGCCTTTGTCGCATAGAGCGAATTTTCAACTTGAAAGATCCAGAGGGTCAGCCATCTGGCCGTCTTTTCCGCAGTGATTTTCAGCACTCCGCCAGCTCTACCGGAAACCGTGGTCGGAGTATAGCACAGCAATGGTAAGGAGTGTCACACTCCCTCTGTAACAGTAGCCGTCTTATCGGCACTGTTAAAGTGAGCTACTGTCTCGTTACTTAAAATATTCGGCATTCTTGTAAGAGATGCTGAGATCCTCCAGTTCACTGTCCCCTGTGATAGTGTCCGTGATTTCCGCTCTATCGTGTCTATCTCCTCTTGTGGAAACATCCAGACTCAAATATAAGAGAGTCGGTCCTAGGATCGGACCTGACTGCATTTTTCTAATGAAAGCCTTATTAAAGGGCACATTGCTAATGGCAGGAAGCTCTTTCTATACTGGTTCCTCCCCGTCGGATAGAGTGATATTCCACCTCCACATGCGCCTTATTCGTTACTGTTTCTGTTCCCTCAGTCTGCTCCGCTCCTCTGTCCGACCTCGTTCTGAAAGCTGATACGATAAGCTTTGCTAAAGCCGATGTCCGAAATTAATATGAAGCTCATGCTCCTCCTCCCAGCTCACTCGGAGAAATGCCACATAGCCCTACTGTAGAGGCATGCTCCGAACCCTCCCAAGAATATTCCGATGTCCCTGTCCCGCCTTTATCGTAACTTCCTTCTTTGGCTCTTTTAAGTTTAAGCTTTCAATTTCTAATCCCCTGCTCTTCATCTGCACTATAAGACCTGCACTCAATTTATCTACAACTGCTACTTTGTGTAGCATAGGGCAGTGTTCGTATTAAAATCCAGCTTCCACTCGATATACTTTCCTTCTGTCTGTCCTCCTCTCAGCTCAACCTTTCGATTATCATATCCGCCACAGCGCTTCTGTATGTGTCTTGGCCGGATCCGGAACCAGACGATCAGGGTCCTCATGACTTAGCTCTACACTGTATTTTTGCTCATATTATGCGGGTGCTTGATAGACAGCATCCTTTAAAACCGTGTAAAAATGATTTTTGGGTGCTCGAATAGGCTCTCCTCTTCCGGAAAAAGTAAAGCGAATAGAGTGCCTTTTGCTCTTTGGCTTTCATGCCTCTAATATTGACTGCTGCAGCACTTTGTCGTCGGATTTTTGCCACTCCGCATCGAGGAAACTTAAGCTGGTTTTCATTGAAATATCCGTAACGGTGAGGCCGTTCAACTTCGCCCCTTGCTTTCCGTTCCGACTTCTATCGTCCACTGAATCTTCCTTCTTTTTGGAGGAGTTTTCCGCTCTTTCTTCACTCCGAAATCTGGTTTGGAACGGTCGAAAACTGCATCACATGGATCCGCATCTTGCCCGGCATCTTGATTTCTGCTGAAGTCTCCCTCGTCTTTTTAATCCTTTCTATGGTCCATTTTGAACTTCATGGGAATATTTCTCTCAATATCCCTGATAGCCTTATCCTCTATCCCTTCAAAGAATTGAAGCTGGAGTTCATAATGCTCTCCGACCTTCTTTAATTCTATAGGCATAAATTTTCTTTCCATCTTTGCTATATTCTCCTTTGTCCGCAATGATAGGGTCTGGCCGGAGAGGGATTAATGTGTACAGCTTGTAAGATGTCCGGAAGGGGATACTGATTCTATCCCTGTTTTTATGCTCCGCTCATTTTTAATCTCACGGAGAGATCTATCGTGTCCAGATTTAAGGGGTTATAGTTCTTATTTATTTTCCAGTTTATTTTTCCGGCCGCCTCTGTCTTCGTGAAATTTGTGTATGCCGTATCGCCGACAAAGCGGGCGCTAAGATTGTCCAAGCCAAATTCTACATCTTTTTAATCCGTTCTTCTCCCTGATTACCCGCTCTATAAAAAGTCACTACGGAGAATTTCTCCAGACTGAACTCCAGCTTGTCTTTCTTATCGCCAAAGTACTTCTTCCCTTCTTTTACGGAAAAGCTCTTCTACTTCGATATCCTCTTTTTGACATCCAAAATATCGAGGGTACTTACACCGTCCCCTTCTTCTTTTTAATGGAAGTGTGTCGCCTGCAGCTCTCCTTCTCCTTCCAACGCTTTATTAAAGGTGAATTGAATGTCTACTCGTACCTTTATTCGGTTCAATCTCCTCATATTCTCCGCTCTTTTCTTCTTCCATAAAGAAGCCGACATCATAGAGCCGAGAGTTCTTCCGGAGCAAATTCGAATCTTCCTTATATTCTGTAAGGGCATCTTTATAGCCCGTATACCGTTCCGGCCCTTTCCTCTTCCAAGATAGGGCGCACAAGGAAAACCACCCCCTTTCGAAGACCTTCCGAACGGAAAGCTTAGCCTAACAGTGATGTCTTCATCTTTATATTCAAAGCTCGTATTTGCTTCAAAAATAAGAGGGCTTGCAGAACTTGGCTTTTCCTCGGAGGCTTCTTTCCTTATCCCTATCCGCTTTTCCGCTTTTTCATTTATTCCCTGAAAGAGTCTCTTCAAAGCTTTCTCCATTTTCCTCTGTAAGTGCTTCTTTCCCTTCCAAACAGTAAAATTCTTCCGGAGCCGTATTTTCTCCAACAAAGCTTTCACCGCTCTCTCCGGCAGGCATAGAAGGGTCTAAAACAAAAATCATTCCCTCCGCTCCTATAATAATAGGCGGTATTTGCTCTTCTCCCACAGCGATAATACTCTGTAGCACAATCAATAATGCCAAAAATAAGGAAAAATACACGTTTCATTAGCTTCCTCCATAGTGATAATCTGTGAGCTCCTTCTCACTATCTCATAAATATGTATAAAATTACCACTTTTCTTTCTCTTATCTTATTTTATTGATATGTTTAAATTACTTTTATATACCTTCCCTTAAAAGCGATTTATTGAGTCCTATCCCTCGTTTTAAGGCAAAAATATCTTAACGATTTCATCGGCAAAGGCAGTTTAAATATAAGATAGAATCATCCAATAATTTTCTTTATAGAAATATATATCATAGAATAAACTGTAAAATATACATTTATTTTAAATCCAAAATTACAATAGTATTTTTAATGTAGAATGGTTTTATAAAGCAAAAAGCGGAAGTTGAGCATTCTTCCGCTTTTTCTCCGCCCGAAGGCGGTGCTTGTTGAGTCTATTTATTTCAGGAGATTTCGCTCTACCGTGCTTATGGTCAGGAGGACACGACAAAGCGTTTGGTTATGAATCTAAAGCAATGCTTTTAATGGGCTTGTTCATTTCTTCTTAAAATACACTGTTTCTCTTGTTCACAACGGTTAGTTTTATCTAACTGGGGTTATCTTTACACTAACTCCCTGTCAAGAAGTTTTTATTTTTGATTTTTATTTTTGATTATGAATTTTCTTTTCATCTTTGGCGAACGGCATCAAGGGACCTGGATTAGATCAAGAATCAGTGCTAAGATTATTCCCATTCCTGCTCGGATGCCGACTAAAATCCATTAATTACACGCTCCAAGTACAATACTCGTTATGAACAAGAATGCTCAGCTCTGATACGGCTACGTCCAGTTCACGAGACATCTGGCGCTTTAGCACGCACGATACTCGTTATGAATAAAAAAGGGAGAAAAATCTCCGCTTTTTCTTAAGTCTATCTATACTGTTCTGTGATGTCCTATAAAAGCAAGTGCGCAGACATCGCCTTGTCTCAGCAATTTTCTGATGCCTCTTGGGTTTCCAGATACTCCCGTAAAACATCATTTCAGGTCCTCAGTAAGCTCATCTACGTGATCCCATGTGCTTCGCAGGCCTCCTCTAAGGACTCCTGCTTGGAGAAGCTGCATAGCGATACGCAGCCCATGCCGTTCTGCATTAGAAAGGGGGCAATCAATTCATTCAGTGCCATAATCTCACTAATCTTCATGTCTCTTTTGTAATATCCGCCATCGCTCTCCTCCCTAATCACTTTATTCTTTGTAAGGGATTGTATCTTTGGAACAGGCATCTCGCCTGTTAAATTACAATGTTTTCAGTTTTTCTAAAGGCTCTTTCCCGGAATCAAGCGTTCCATATGCTCCTCATAGTATGCCTCGTGAGCAGAATCAGAATACCGTTAATCTCGATCCCATATTCCATTAAGAGGTTTGCTACGCGATTCAAGCTCGTCCATATCTTCATTCTTACTATGTAGACTCAAGTAATAGCACTTCTTGTTTTTCATCCTTATAGAGCCGGTTCTCTCCTAAATCATACCCGCCAACGGCTTTAGCTGCTGCAATAATACGATCAAAGGTTTCGGAAGCGATATAATCCTATGCCTTCTTCTTTCTTGTCTTTTTGCTTCTGTCTCGACAGTTTCTGTCTCCTCATCCTCGTTCAACTGCTTCATCAAGCCCCGTGCACCCTCTAGTATCTGAGTTGCGTTCGGAAATCCAGCCGTTCTGTCCACTGCTGAGTTGAGGAAAATTTAGAAAAGCGTGTGTCTAACTCTTCGGGGTCTTCCACCTTTAGAAACAATGAGTTGTACCGCACCACCTGTGCAAAAGGAACAGCTTCTATCATAAGCGGAGTATTCTCAATGGAAAATCCTACTTTCCTTTGCCTTTTGCATCATTTCGTTAAAAGCCTTTTAGCAGCTTGAGAGCCATAGGTCATATCCTTCTAGGTTTAAATTTCTCGAAGATAAATCTAAAGCTGGATAATGCACTCTGATAGGAGTTGTCATCAATTTTTCTCGATTTTCATGGTTTCCTCCTTTACAACAAACTTTTCTCCCTTACAAAAAGTTTATTGATCTCGATTATCATACTATTTTTATCGCTTGATTTGCAATTTCTAATAGCTGTTTTTATAATAATTTTAGCTAATTTAAGTTATAAAGTTTTTCAGAGCCGTTAAAATAAATTATTTTTATAAAATCAAGGTATTTTCTAAAAATATTTTTATTTTCTTTTACCTTCTCTTTCCGCATTTTTAAATCGAGTGTACAGGCTGCCAAAGCAGCTTTACTGTTCCGATGGGGCCGTTTCGTTGCTTTTGCGATGATGACCTCCGCTTCATTAGGATGCTCCGTATCCTTGTTGTAATAGTCATCTCTATAGAGGAACATCACTATATCGGCGTCCTGCTCTATCGCTCCCGATTCACGAAGATCGGAAAGCATGGGGACGGTGATCCGGCCTTTGCTCTACCGCTCGGAAAAGCTGGGAAAGCGCAATGACTGGACAATCCATCTCTCTTGCAAGAGCCTTTAGGGAGCGGGAACATCGGAGATTTCCTGCTGTCTGTTTTCTGACGAGCGTTTTCCCTTTCTCACCGCTCAAGTTGAAGATAGTCAATCATAATTAGGAAAGGCCGGATTCCAGCTTTCTTCCTGCACTTACCCCTGAGCTCGCTGACCGTGATTCCGTGTATCATCATCGTAAAACCGCCGACCTCGAAAGGCGATCCACCCCTCAATAAGATCTCCCCATTCTTCATCGGTAAGCGTTCCTTCCTAAGTTTATCCGCTTGATTTTCGTTTCCAGAGAAAGCAATCGATTGGCAAGCTGTTCCTTAGACATTTCCAAAGAAAAATCATAACCGGTTGCTCTTGTTTTTACGGCAACATGGTCCAAAATATTCAAAACGAAAAGGCAGTCTTCCCATGGAAGGTCTTTAGCGCAATCAATATTAAATCTGATTTTGAAATCCCTGCCGTCCTATAATCTAAATCAATAAAAGCCCGAAGCAACCCCTGTTATGGCATTCTTCTGCTTAGAAGCTTCTTTCCACTTTTCTTAGAACATTCTATGGCCACATCGAAATCAGAACGAACTCTCGGTGTTTCTGTTCAAGGAGAAGGTTGAATATCTTTCTTCTCCGTAGTTTCCAAGATGATTTCAGATCCTCCTCGCCTTTATAGCACATGTTGGCAATTTCTTCATTGGTCCGAATAAGCGCGCGAAGAATAGACTTGGAGCGAACCATTTCGGCGTAAATACGGACATTTGCCACAAACTGGGTACATCCATTGCGAGGTTCTTCAAGGTCTCCAAGAGAAAAACTCAAGCGGAATATCCTTCTTCCCTTTTAATTTATCCTGTAAAGCTTACAAAATCTACTGCCGTTCCGGCCTGCGCCATTTCCTTCATGCAGGAAAACAGCAGCCGATATTGCCTGGCTGTAAAAATCTTCCGGCTATATATTTCCAAGGCCGCCAGCACTGCGTCCCCTGTCTCTGATCATCGCACCGATTACGCTGGCTTCCGCTCCTTGAATGCGTGGAATACTACGCGTGAAAAGCAGTCTCTCGTCCTGTTCTGCCATTTTTACCCGCTTGTACACTGACATGAAGCACGGCTTCCACATCCTCATGGAGCTTTACTCAACTGTCATAGCCCCCCAAGATTTTTCATGGGTACATCCAGTTCCATTTTCTTCTTATCAATGGCAATATCGTACTGTTTCTTCAACTCTTCCTGCACTTCCTTTGTGGAAATGGATCCGAAGGCTCTGCCGTCCTTTCCCGCCTTCATGTGAAGTCACCAGCTCACCTCTTCTATCTTCTCCTTCATGGCCTTTGCCTCGGCAAGCTTCTCCTCGGCAAGCTTCTCGGCATTCTTGAGCTGCAGCTTCACAGGTATTCATATTCTTGGCATCCGCCAAAACTCCCGCTTTAGTGGAAGAATAAAGTTTCTTCCATAACCTCTATTGACTTCTGACAATCTCCCCTTTTTCCCTAAGCCTTTTACATCCTTTTAATAAAATCACCTTCATTATGCTACTCCTTCTTCAATCATTTCATCAATCGCCGCCTTAACCAGCCTCGATATATCTTCATCTCTTTTCCTCTATCTGCGCACCTGCCACAGGTACGGTGTCCTCCTCCGCCAAGCTTTTTCCATGAGTACCTCGCACATTCAGCTCATCTATGGAACGAGCAGAAAGGAATACGGTGTTCTCAACCTTCGTAAGAACGATACTTGCCTTGAATTCCTAATATTCAAAAGCTCATTGGCCGCCTTGGCATGCAAAGCATAGTGGATCTTTCCGAACCGCTCTTTTTCAAGGAGCTTATCGCATAAGAGTTTCTGTATATCCGCTCTGCTGATGGTATCCGCCTTAGCCCGGTAATCATTGAAGTCTTCCCTGAACACCTTTCGGACTCTGGTGATATCCGCTCCACAGCGTCTGAGATAGGCCGCCACTTCAAAGGTTCTTACACCGGTCTGGTTTGTAAATTCCCGAGTATCAATAACAACCCGCACATACATACAGTCCGCTTCCATCGGTCTTGCCTTGATTCCTTCTCGAATATATTGCATCAGCTTCCGCAATAAGCTCCGAGGCGGATGATGACGCATAGGGCTCACAGTAGCTCAAAACCGCCCCCGTATTGTTTCCGAGCTTTGTCTATGGTGGTCAAAGACAACCTTCGTCTTCACCCTATGTTAAGAAGATCCGGCTCATCAACGATGGAAGGCCTGCTCACAATCCACCACAACCAGCATGGTGTTATTGTCCACAAGAGTCTTTTGCTGTTTCTCCGTCGATAAACATATCCTCCGGGTAGTCGGCATTGTTCAAGAATCGTTCCTTTAAGGGCAAAATGGTGGAGGTCACATTGTTCTGTACGATATACGCTCTTTATCCAGAGCCGTAACCATACGGTACACTCCCACGGAAGAACTGAGACAATCCATGTCCGCATTCTTATGTCCCATGATGAGGACCTTATCCTTCGACTCGATAAGCTCCTGAAAGGCCCTGTGCCTTCACTCTTGCCTTAACGCGGGTAACTCTTTCCGTACTTTTGCCTCTTTTCCTCGAAGAAGTTCAGCTTCTCCGGGCTCTTTACGATAGCCTGATCTCCTCCACGGCCAAGAGCCATGTCCATACTCGTCCTTGCGTATTCATAGTTCTGGCTGAAGTCCCGGCCCATAGCTGATTCCCAAGCTGAGGGTAATGGCAAGCTCATTTCCCATATCGATTTCTTTCACCTCTTCCAAAATCGAGAAGCGGTCTCCATCATCTTTTTCCAAAACCGATTGCTTTAGGAGAAAAAGTACTTATCTTTTTCAATTTTTTAATTACTCCATTGAAGCCGTAATATATCGGGTGATTTTTCTATCCACAAGAGCGGCAAGCAGAGAGCGGCGAACCTCTTCAATCTGCTCCATAACATCTTCGTAGTTGTCTATATAGGCGAGTCCCAAAACCACTCTTTCCTCGTCCAGCTCTCTCTTGCAGCTCTACTTCTTCGGTTTCATCTCTTAGATAGACTGCAACAAGCTCTTTCTTCACCGGAAAGACTGAGAACTTCCTCTTCTTCCCCTCATCCTCTAAAGCATCCAGTCGAATCAGGTCTATGCAATATTTTCTTTCCATAAAGGAGGAATGCAGCTCAAGCATTGCTTCCTTTTCCTTCAGCATTTCCTTTTTGCATATTCGGGAAAAATATTAAATAGGTTCCGCTCTGATTTTGCTGTCCTTTTGCAAAAATTTCTATGGAAGGCCTTATTTTCCTCAGAGAATTTCTCCGTCCTCTCCTCACGATACAATAGGCGGTAGGCATCTCTTCAAAAAGTCTTGCTCTGTTCTCATTTGCCCTCAAAGAAAAATTCAAAAGAGCTGAGACAAGTCTGTTTTTCCTGCTCCGATAAAGATAAACTGCAAAAAGCAATATATAATACAGCCAAAAGAAGCAGAAGACAAAGCTTCCATTCCATCGTAAATGCTATAAAAAGAATCGGAAGTCACAGGAGAGACAACCAAAGGGGAGCGCGAAGATATAAATCTATCGTTCCCGGCATTGTATTTCTATTTTTCATGATTCCTCTTTCTCTTTAGTTTTTCTGATTTGATAATCTCCGTCATTATACTATTTCTTCCAACTAAGGTAAAGTTTAGGAACGCAGGAACTTACTGTTAAACCATGCTATTCTTTTCCTGGCTGTAAGGAAAAATTTTATCCTTAAGATTTTCTTTATTGTTTTTATTTTCCTCTCTAGTAGAATAAATGCGTATTCACAAAGGATTTTCGACGACAGAAATAGTGTAAAGTAGAGGTTAAAAATATGAAGAAGACGAAGTTAATTGTAAAGCCTTGCAATGGCAATGAGTATTATGGCAGCTATCCCCGCCATGGCAAACTGGAACGCGGGTCAGGAGAGAACAGCAATCGTTGGTGGTATGGAAATGAAGACGGAAGCTACCGTCATTCCGGTTGGTTCTGGCTGGACGGAAACAGAGACGGACTTGCCGAGTGCTATTACTTTGACGAGGCCGGTTGGGCTCTAATGGATACCACTACTCCGGACGGCTACACCGTAAATGCGGATGGTGCTCTGGTAGTGGTGACCCTGATGAGGGCGTTAAAAGAGCGTGAAGTAGAAATACAGGCTCGAGCAGGCTGAGCAGGAAGCTATCAACAAGAAAAAGCCCGTCGATTAAGTTCCCGAGAAGAAGAACGGTGTTATGAAGAACTATAAGCCCGAGAGCAACAGGCAGCAGGGAAGTGCATTACCCCAAAATGCGGGAAGTTGAATGCTGCAGATTTCAGTAGAGAGCATCAAAACTAATTAAAGAGCTTAAAATACAGGTTTTTGCAGTGTTTCTTCCAGAAAAGAGTGGAGATTTTCCCCGCTCTTTTCTCATAGAGTCCGCCTGATTCACTAAAAACCATATCCCCCCAATCCTTCTTTTGAAGTGCTTCAGCAAGAATTTCTTTACTGAGTAGGCTTTCTTCCGGAGGTGCAGGCGAAAAAGTGCCTGAAAATTTTCAGGTCGATGCACAACCAAGCGTATTTCTTTTATTGAGGGCAGAAGCCCTGAAGACAAGGATTGTAAAGTTTCGATTCCTTCTGAATCTGCGGTTCTCTCATTGTGAGCTTTTAGTAGGCAGTCTTTAGAACCGTCCGCTTCAATAAGGATATAGTCAGCGCAACTTTCCAGCATGGAAAAGGGAATAGGCGCCTTACTCAGCTTTCCTTTTCTCTTCCTTCTACTCTGAGGCAAAAGAATATTCTCTTTTTAAATCCTTCTTTTCACTAAAAAGAATCTTTTCCGGAGAATCGGATTCCTGCACAATAATATTTTCACAATGAGAAAAAGGGTATATATGTGTACTTGTGTTAGCAGTACCTTCCCTAGACAGTATCAAAGAAAGCGCATGAATCAGGCTTGTCTTTCCCCCGCTTCCTATAATTGAGGAAAGCCCTCCGGAATACATTCAGAAAGAGCAAGCAGCGTTGTTTTTCTGTTCATTTCTTCTAAAGAACTCGATTTTTCTCTCTATCTTCAAGCATTTTTCCAATCTTTCTCTCCCCTCCATATTATGGATTTCCGTTTTCCGTAAAGCTTTTTCAAAAATAGTTGCAGATTACTAAAGGCATAGTATCTTATTTCATATTTACATTAAGAAAACAAAAACGGCTTATAATTCCGCCTCTATGGCGTACAATATCTCCGTTATGATGTTAAGTTTCAATTTATTTTAATCTTTAAGGATGGAGAAGCAAATGTTTGTATTTATTCGCGGTGCCGGAGACTTGGCAACAGGTATCTCCGTACGACTTCATCGTGCAGGAATCAAGCTCTGTCACAGTGAGCTGGCTATACCGACCGCTGTACGAGGAATGTAGCCTTTTTCCGAGTGGTTCGTCTTGGAAAAACCGAAGTTGAGGCATAGAAGCAGTTTTTGGCTAAAAAGTCCGGAAGAGGTCCTTGCCATAATGGAAGAGGGAAAGGTTCCTGTTGTTATAGATGAGGGAAGGATATGCTTAAAAAGCTAAAGCCCTATGCCGTGGTGAGATGCCATTTTAGCCAAAAAGAATACGGGAACGGAAATTATGGATGCGGATGAGTTATTGTTGTTGGTCCCGGCTTTACTGCCGGAGTGGATTGTCATGCAGTGGTCGAAAGCAAAGGGGACATAATCTGGGAAGAGTGATTCTTAAAGGCTCTACTATCCTGAACACCGGCATTCCCGGCATCATTCAAGGCTATAGTGAGAGAGAGTGCTTCGAGCTCCCTCGGATGGAATTATGGAAGATACGGTTCCCATCGGAAGCCTTGTGAAGGAGGGAGATATCTGCGCAAGAGTCAGCGGAAACCCGGTTATTAGCTCTATTTCGGGAAGGGTACGAGGAATGCTGCAGGAAGGCATTTCCGTATATGAAGGCATGAAAATCGGTGATGTGGATCCAAGAGGAGAAGATGTGGAATACGAAATGTTTCCTGATAAGGCAAGAGCCATTGGCGGAGGCGTTTTGGAGGCTTTTACTCCATTTTTCCCGATGGGATTTGCAATAGCAAGCCTATTAATACTGAATTAATGAACTGAAGGAGAAGTCAATTTTATGGAAAGAGAAACACAGGAAGAAATCCTCATTGATATTCCGAGCTTTTTGCGCTCTATCTTAGGAGGGCATTTTGGATTATAGGAATAAGCCTTTATATGCGCTTAATTTCTCTTTATGCGGCATTCGTGGCTTAAAAGAGAAGGAAAGGTTCGCTGTCTCCCCCAATGTTCTTCCGGGAGGGGAAGTATCGGAGGAGGAAAAGGCAAAGCTTGAGGAAGCGGAGGAAAAAATAGCGGCAACGGAGTATTATCTGCTTTTCGTCTAAAGTTGGAAAAAGAGCGCTTTAGCTGAGGAAAGAGCGGAGTACACAATTCCTATCTTCTTTCCCTGTCTAAAAGCTCTGTTTACGAAAGGCAAATGGAACTCTATCTTAAGCTTGAAGGCTCCTCTTCCGAGGAAAAATGTGATAGATCTCGAAAGAAAAATGCCCCTATGGAAGCTTTTGGTTGAAAGCTATATTTCCTGCTTCCAATCCGGGGAATTCTATGAAGAGATCGCCAAAAGTACAGAGGGTTTAAAACCAGTGACATTCCCGATATTCTCTTTTTAAATGCCAATCTAAAAAGCCGGAACAATCAGTCTTGTTTTTAGCGGAAAGAGGAAGCGGATGTCCATGGAGACGCAGCCATAGCGTATTGGAAGAAGGCGGAAGCCGAATTGCAGGAAGGACTTGAGCGCATACATTATATTCCAGTCTTGACAGCATAACGAAAGGAATGGGCACTCACCCTGTACTAAATTTCCGAAAGTGAAACAGGCAGTTCCGAAGGGGAACAGAGCTCTCATCGTAAAAAACGGCAGGAGGAAAAAGCGAAGTATTGACAGTTTAACTAAGACTGTTGAGGAGCTGGAAAAGGCGAAGCCAAATCCTGAAAGTACGGAAATCAGCTCAAAGCACTAAGGGAGTCAGCAAAAAGTATCTCCTAAAGCAGGGACTTATCGGTGCATTTCTCGGAGGCTTCCTTTCCGTTTTCTTCTTTTACAGTCTGCTATCTGCTGGAAAAAGGCTTCCAAGAGAAGAGGATTTAGAGACACTCTACGGCCTTACGGTACTCAGCAGCATGAAGCGCCATAATGGAAAGGGGCTCTTCCACAGTCTGTCCGAAAAATTTCTCCGGAGACCTCGAGCGCGAAAAAGGATGAGGAAGCCTTACTTTCTCTTGTTAAACAAACCTTTCTCTTCTTTTAAAAGAAAAAGGCGTAGAGGAAGACTTATTGATTGTTAGTGAGAAAAAGGAATTGAGCGAAAAGCGGCAAGCTTTTATGCGGGACGAAAAGCCCCTACTTAAACTGTAGCGCAGTCTATGATATTTTCAAAAACGAAGAAAGTATTCAAAAGCTCGGAAAGTACAAGGCTATTGTCTTCATAGCGGAAGGAAAAAGTGATTTTCCGTACGCTTCTTAACATGAAAAAGGCGATGTGAAGTTCTGGATAAAACAATTGTCGGAATCATTTTATACTAGAAAGAAAGTGCTCGTATCTGAGCACTTTTTTTATATCGAGTATCGCGCAGAGCATGCGATATCTCGTTTTGGGGCATTTCTTACTGCCCCTTTTTGTATATCTGATTTTTGTATACCTCTACATTTTGAGCCAAAAATGCCGCTAAAGATACTGTCCATTTTTAAATCCATTTTGAAATACAAATTTGAAATACAAACTAAGACAGATGAACAAGTTGCTCATTCTTGCTAACGATTCTTCACTATCCACATCAAAAGTTCTATACTCTTTTCCACGGAAATCTTGACAATTTCCTCCAGGGGAATGGTTCCGTTTTTCAATAGGAAACCTCCACCGTGGTCTCCTGTCAGGTTTTTCAAAAAGCTCAAAGTATTTTTCGGAAAAATAACCGATTACCGCCCTCGCCTTGATAGCTTAAACGAACGACATGGTCCTTATTTTTTTGAAAATTCTATAAGCATGCGGCGAAGGCTTTCCTTTGAAAGAAGTGGCTGATCACCGGTCAGGAACATACAGCCCTTCCAGTTTTTGCTTCCGAGAAGAAAGTGCGATACGAATCGTATCGCTTTTGATTTTCCTCATTATGCATGATAACGGAAAAATGATAACGCTTGGCCAGCTCCTGTACCTCAGGAAAAGCGGGTAACCACAATCGGTGTATCTAAGCTGATATGAAGCTTTTTCTTCTTTTTTTCTCACCTTCCTGTACCGTTTCAGATAGTGAACCGACCGCCCCCATTTCATAAAGAAGGGCAGAGAGATTTTGAAAACAATAGGCAATCATCGCTCTTCCGGAAATAGGCTCCAATAGCTTATTTCGGCCAAAAGCGTCTACTATGGCCTGATGCCATCACAACAAAAGCCCAAATACGGCCTTTTTCCCTTTTCCTCTTCTTCTCTTCCATCTCTCTTCCCCTACTCTCTATAAAAATCTGCCGTCCTGAAACAAACTTGGCCTTCATCCCTAAATAACTCTTTTTTTCAGTGTACAAGAGCATTTCCAATCTTTCCTTCAAGCTTTTCCTCTCGAACGCTCTTTTCTTTCTTTCGTAAACCAAAAATCCGCTTCATATCCGGGCAGGAAGGACCCCTACTTTTTCCAAAGAAGCCGCCTCCTGAAAGGCTTGCCATATAAAAAGCTTCTTCCATAGTGATTGCCGCATCTTCACCAAGAAGACAGCTTCTCAGCTTGGAAGCCTGAATAGCATCGGTAATGGCTCGGAACATGGAAAGATTGGCTCCCTCCTGCAACATCCGTTCCCAAGCCCCAGCTTCGCCCCCTTTTTCAGGAACTGCTTTACCGAGAAACACCGGACTGAAGATTTGTATTGGACTGGGAACAGTGGCAAATGTAGCAGCCTCTTTCTTTTTAATAATTCCAACTCATCATCTCCCTGTATGCACACAGTGAGCCATAACGCTATGGTCCAACAAGCCGTAGCGGTCATAGCTTTCCCGTAGTTTTTGGTGCCCGGACAAAGCGCCTTTACCCATCTCGATTTCAGCTTTGTTTTCCGAAAGATGAGATTGCAAAGGAATCCCTCTTCTTTCATGAGTCTCCCAAGACCTTCCATGTTTGTCGGAACAGGTCGGTGTAAAAGCGAGGCGTCAAAATCGGGTGACAATGCCGATACTCTTTTCGGAATCTCTTTTAACCAATTTCTCGTATTCTCCAAGGATTCTTCGGCGGTATGCTCCGTCAAATAATCCGGCGAATTTCGATCCATATTGACCTTTCCCACCATTGTTTCTAAACCGCTCTTCTCCAGCAAGTCCATAAGACAGAGTGTCGCGTCCTTATGCAGGGTAGCAAAAATCACGGCTCTGCATGTCGGGCTCTCCTTTAAGTCTTCCACAAAATTTTTCATAAGCGGCCTGTGCATACTTTTGTGTCTTCATACTTCGCCTCTTCCGAAAAGTATTGATGTTCAGCCAGTCGAGGAGCGGAAGGTCCATTTTTGTTCCTCTATAAGCATATTGCGGAGCATGAAGATGCAGGTCCACCATGCCGGGAATGATCAAGTTTCCACTATAATCCTTGATTTCCAAGGAAGAAAAGTGCTTTGGGGAAGCTCTTCGTAACAGGAAATACATTTTCCGTCCTTCACATGAAGATAAGCGGCTTCCATTGTTTCGATATGAGGGCGTCTGTGCTAAAGCACAAGTCACCATGCACTAAGTATTCCATTTTCCTCCTACTAAAAATTGCACCATAGAATCAATCTCATAAACAGCTGTCGCAGACTGAGCTACGACAGCTGTTCAGAACTAAGATATCGTGGCAGTACGAGAAATCCTCCTCAATACTTCCGTATATTTTAGTTTTATTCTTCTACAGTGCAAAAGTCTATTTTTTTCTTAAATTTTTCATTGATATAGGTATCTTAGCTTATTATTACTGTCTGCATATCAAGTTTTATCGTCATCCGAATATCCTATATTTATTTCTATCCGAAATATTTATTTTCTGCTTAATTAAATCAAAAATATACTTCAAAAATAAATACTACCGTAAGAATATACATTAGTACACTAACTTTCTTTCCGTTTCCGGTTGCCAGGTGGATAATACTATGGCTCATGATACCGAAGGAAATACCTTCAGAAATGGAATAGGTAAATGCCATAGCAATAATACAGATAAATGCCGAATTGCAGTAAGCATATCATTCCAATCCAGCTTTTGCCACCTGTTGCATCATGAAGAATCCTACCACGATAAGTGCCGGAGCGGTTGCAAAAGACGGTATTGCAAGAAATAGCGGAGAGAAGAAAAGTGCCAGAAGGAAAAATCCTGCAACGATGATGGAAGTCAGTCCTGTTCTTCCGCCTTCCGCCACACCGGACGCAGACTCTCCGAAAGTTGTAATCGTAGAAGTTCCGAGAATTGCTCCCGCAGTTGTTCCGATTGCATCCGCGAGTAAGGCCCCTTGATACCGGGAAGCTTTCCTTCTTCGTCTAACATATCCGCCTTTAGAAGCGCATCCAATCAGAGTGCCCAAAGTATCGAATACATCCACAAAGAGGAAGGCAAAAACAACCACCAAAAACTCAAGGCTTTGCCACTCTGGACAAATCCAGTTGCATAAAAAGTCGGTGCAACGGAGGCGGGCATAGAAATGACTCCGCTCGGAATCAGACTGTAAAATCCTGCCTCGGGATTCGGCTGATAAATGCCGAGAAGCTGGCAAACAATACCGAGGAGCCAGGTAATCACAATACCGAAAAAGGATATTTCCCTTAACATTCTTAATTACCAAAACAGCAGTAATCAATACACCAAGAATTGCTAAAACTACAGTTATACCCTTCTGAATTAAAGGTTCCGCTTTCCAAAGAGCCCTTAAATGAAAAAAGTGTTACAAGAGTAGCTCCGTCTACAACCACATGTGCGTTCTGTAAACCGATAAAGGTAATAAAAAGACCGAAGCCTACAGAAACTCCCAATTTCAAAGTTGGCGGGAATTGCATTAAAGATTGCCTCTCGAACATTTGTGAGAGATAAAAACAATAAAAATTATACCTTCTACAAAAAAACGGCTGCTAGAGCCATCTGCCAGCTGTAGCCCATATTCAGAACCACAGTATAAGCAAAGTAAGCATTTAAGCCCATACCTGCTGAAAGCACAAACGGCAGGTTTGCCAAAAGTGCCATCATAATGCTTGCAATGGCCGAAGCCAATGCTGTTGCGGTGAATACGGCTCCTGCATCCATTCCGGCTGCAGATAGAATTCTCGGATTCACTGCCAGGGATGTAAAGCCATCGTCATAAAGCTGGTAATTCCGGCTATGAACTCGGTCTTTACATCAGTTTGATGTTCTTTGAGTTTGAAAAAAACTTTTTCCATTTGTCGTCCCCTAGAAAAATAAATAGACAGTATATGAAAACCGGCATAGACTTCACGACATGTACCTACCGGGTTTTCAATGAAATAAATCCCTCACTTTTCCCTCATTACTCTCAAACTGATATTTATCCCTATGCGTAAATAAAATGAAATAACACGACTATTTTACCTCAAATAGAAAAAAAGGCCAGCCTTAAATTATCATCCAATACAGAAAAATCTCTATTTTACTTTTTCAGCTACCCATTATATTTATTTAAAAATCGAGCACTGGATAAAAGAGTCCTTTTGTGTAATAATATAAAGAAAAAAATACTATATAGTCAATATTTTTTTATAAAAATATAACAAGGAGAACTATCATGGACAAGAGTCTTTACAGCAAAATTATCCAAGGTTTGTTTAAAGGAAAGTCCTGCAGACTTGATATTTAAGGATGCTCAAATTTTTGATGTGTATACAGGAAAGTTCTATTCCGGGGATGTCGCTGTAAAGCATGGCTATATTGCAGGAATCGGGAATGACTTTCTAGGGAATAAGTATATAGATTGCAAAGGAAAAATATCTTTTTCCGGGTTTTATTGATGCTCATCTTCATCTGGAATCCACCATGGTTTCCCCGAATGAGCTGATCAGTACCGCAGCACTTTGTGGAACAACAAGCTTTTATTGTGGATCCGCATGAAGCCTGCAATGTATCCGGGAATGCAGGAATTGACTATATTTTACAGCAAAGTGAAAAAAGTCCCGCCAATGTTTATGTGATGCTTCCCTCTTGTGTTCCCGCGACGGAAATCGATGATAGCGGAGCATGCTTTACTGCTACGGATATGCATCATTATCTTCATCATCCCAGAATCTTGGGTTTGGGGAAGTCATGGACGCTCAGGCCGTCCTGAAGGCTAATCGGGAAATGTGGGATAAGCTCGAACTAATGCATGACAAAATCATTGATGGCCACGCACCGTTTCTGGCAAAGGAGGATTTGTCCGCCTACGCTCTTGCAGGAATTAAAACCGATCATGAATCTGTAGACTTTTCCTATGCCTTAGAAGAAGTTAGAAACGGAATGCATGTCCATGTGCGGGAGGGTTCCGCGGCGAGAAACCTGGAGGCAATCATAAAGGGAATCCTTGCGGAGGGCATCGACACACACAGCTTTTCATTCTGTACCGATGACAAGCACATTGAGGATATCTTAAAAGAGGGGACATATCAGCCACTCCATACGGAAAGCAATTGCACTGGGACTTTCTATGGAAAAAGGCTTATCAAATGGCCACAATTAATACAGCGGAATGCTATCATTTAGATCATCTTGGCGCTATCTGCCCCGGTAAGCAAGCAGACTTACTTCTCCTCTCCGATCCTGTAAAGGTTAAGATAGAAAAGGTATTTTTTTCAAGGGAAAAGAACTGGAGAAAGAAGAAAAAAATTCTTATTCCGCGCTGTCCGAAGGAGTTAAAAAGACCTTGCATTATCATCCGCTTACGGAGGAGAATTTCCGACTCCCCGTCTTAAAGCAGAATAGTAATGTCATCGGTATCATGGAGGGACAAATTACCACGAAGCGATTTCAGGTTTCCTTTAAAAAGGTCTGCAAACTTTGATCCTGTGGAATATCCTGATTATCAGAAAAATTGCAGCAATCGAGAGACATAAGGGAAGCGGAAAGATGGCTGTGGCAATCTGTCATGGCTATAATATTCATCAAGGTGCTGTTGCAAGCTCTGTTTCTCATGATTCCCATAATATCATCGTGGTTGGTGATTCCGATTTGGATATGTGTATTGCCGTGAATGAGCTTTTTACGATGTCAAGGCGGCTATACTGTGGTTTTCCCAGGGAAAGGTCTTTGAAACCCTTCCTCTTCCTATTATGGGACTAATGACCGACTGTGGTTACGAAGAAGCCAGTGAGCACCTGAGTAGAATGAAACAAAAACTTTGTGAAATGGGTGTTCCGCAAGGTATCGATCCTTTTATCACGCTTTCTTTCTTAGCCCTTCCTGTTATTCCTGAAATCAGAATTACCCCAAGAGGTCTATGTCTGGTAAAGGAAACAAAGCCGAGGCTCCTAAAAGGATAATCCTTCAAGGGATATCCATATTTCTTAAATCATATTGAATATATGCTAAAATTATGCTTTAAATTCATAACGAGTGTCGCAGCAACATGCAGCAGCTCGTTATTTTTATAAATATAGCGCGAAGAAAGGATAATCAGATGGGAGATAATTTTACAGAGGAGACAAATAATTTTACAGAAGAAGGGAATATTGTAGAAAACAAACAAGAGAATGGTCATGTGACCGAAAGAAAACAACACCGCCACTTCGGAAGGAACTGCTTCCGAGGAACACTTAAATACCGTTTCCACGGAAAATAAGGACACAATCGGTCAATCAAACTACGGAAAGACGATATCCCGTGAGTAGGGAGGATTCCTATTTTGACGGAACCTGCCTTCAGCTTATTGGTTGGAGATTCTTAGGAAGCTTAGTATCTCTTTTTCAGCTTCGGCTTATGTACACCATGGGCGTATACTATGATTTATGCTTGGGAAGCAAAAGCATACCTATATAGAGGGCAGACAGTTACACTTTGACGGCAGTGCTTTACAGCTTTTTGGAAAATGGATTCTTTGGTTTTTAGGCTCTATCGGTATGTTGACTTTATTTATCTTTATCGAAACAGCTATCGTTATAAGTATCGGTGGAAATATTAGCAGGCCGGAAGATTTTGCAACATCGCCTTTCATGGGATTTACAGTTCTCATTGTATATGTGGTTTTTTTCTTCTTGTTCTTTTTCCTTTATGGGACATGGATTGAGGTTTCCTTACAGAAATGGAAGATTTCCCACACTCATTTTGCATAAAATATAAGCATACACAAGTTAAACAGTATAGTCGTAAAGAATAAAGCTAAAAGAGTGCTCTGACACAAATACTCAGGGCACTCTTTTGCTATTATACATCTATGCTTAATAAAAAAATATAATTGTCTCTTTATTACTCATATGCTAAATAAAAATAAAAATTATCCCTTCATTATTCATATGCTAAAAACAGGCAACCTTCTTTAATGCTCTATGAAGAGCCAGTTCATGATTATGCTTTTTCCACTTTCTAACTCAACTGCTTTAAAAAGAAGCTAAAATGCGGTACTTCCGAGAGCTGTCTGTAGTAGAACTTAAAAAGATAATATACTCTTCCTCTACATTACCGAAGGTCGACAGCACACATTCCCTGTGCTTGTCATCAATAGATTGTTGAAGCTTTCCATTAATGTATAAAGAAAGTTTAGGACATTCATTCGGTTCATTATCTAACGAAAAAAACGATCATTTTACCGGAAAAGTTTTTCCGGTACAGTCCATTTATAATAAAGAGAAAATCCTTCCTCTAAATACTCATATCTATCTTTTTTTAATAAATTGATTATAGGAAAGATCTTGTAATTCACGCTCCGTAAAACGATTCTTTCCTTTTTATAATACCAATAAAGAATATCATCCGAATAAAGACATGCCGCAGCGTGAAAGTAAGATAGCAAAAGCGGAAATTAAGTTTTTGATTATACTCATAGATGTCTCCCTCACTTTCCATAAAAAAATACAGATAAATAACAGAATGAAACTGAATAAAAAAAGTATCTCCTTTCTTACTATAGTTATAAAAAGCATATAAAAGAATTTTGATGTGAATAGAACTTAACACCTTATCATGATATAGTCAACTCAGTTTTTGTACAATATGCTGCATAAAAGTTGTTATATCAAATTCATTTTGTGCATAAATAAATTTTATCTAGAGCTAAGCGCTTAGCACTTATTGAAAAAAATATGCACATATAGCTTTGTAAAAAAAGAATTCTACTCGTCTAATGGCTGTTTGACATCCGATTAAAGAAGATTTCATCAATTTTTAATATAAAAAAGAACAGCACGAAAAAAACTGTTCTCATAGTGGAACCGCAGGGACTCGAACCCTGGACCGATCGGTTATGAGCCGAGTGCTCTAACCAACTGAGCTACGGTTCCGCAAAATATTATAAATGAAATAGAGGGTATTTAGCAAGCCTTATATCTTTACTTCCTTCCTAAAAAGCTTGTTAACTACGCTATGCATACAAGGCAAATGGATACAGCTAGATAAATGGGACACTGCACGCTGCAAGAAAGATACTCGATAATAATAAAAGCCTAAGCTATGCTTAGGCTTAAGCCGATATTCGGACTCGAACCGAAGACCTACTGATTACAAATCAGTTGCTCTACCAACTGAGCTATATCGGCATACCTTTATAAAAACCACATATCTAAAAATAACTCTAGAAGTAAAAACAAATCAATCAGACGCATTGGATAAGCCCTCGACCTATTAGTAACTGTCAGCTGAATGTATTACTACACTTACACCCTCAGTCCCATCTACCTCGTTCTCTTCAAGGGGTCTTACTCTTACGATGGGATATCTCATCTTGAGGTTGGCTTCACGCTTAGATGCCTTCAGCGTTTATCCATTCCCCAACTTGCCTACCCTGCGATGGGATTGATTCCCAACAGGTTCAGCAGAGGTCAGTCCATCCCGGTCCTCTCGTACTAAGGACAGATCCTCTCAAATATCCTACGCCCGCGCCGGATAGGGGACCGAACTGTCTCACGACGTTCTGAACCCAGCTCGCGTACCGCTTTAATGGGCGAACAGCCCAACCCTTGGGACCGACTTCAGCCCCAGGATGCGATGAGCCGACATCGAGGTGCCAAACCTCCCCGTCGATGTGAACTCTTGGGGAGATCAGCCTGTTATCCCCAGGGTAGCTTTTTATCCGTTGAGCGATGGCAATCCCACTTTCATACCACCGGATCACTAAGTCCGTATTTCTACTCTGCTTGGTCCGTCAACCTCGCAGTCAGGCTCCCTTATGCCTTTACACTCTTTGGATGGTTTCCAACCATCCTGAGGGAACCTTGAGCGCCTCCGATACTCTTTCGGAGGCGACCGCCCCAGTCAAACTCCCCCACCTGACATTGTCCCTTGACCGGTTTTACGGCCCAAGGTTAGAAATCCAATAACATAAGGGTGGTATCCCAACAGCGACTCTGATAATACCGAAGTACTATCTTCTCAGTCTCCCACCTATCCTGTGCATACATTACCGAATCCCAGTATCAAGCTGGAGTAAAGCTCCATGGGGTCTTTTCCGTCCTGGCGCGGGTAACCAGCATCTTCACTGGCACTTCAATTTCACCGGGTGCATTGTTGAGACAGCGCTCAAATCATTACGCCTTTCGTGCGGGTCGGAACTTACCCGACAAGGAATTTCTGCTACCTTAGGACCGTTATAGTTACGGCCGCCGTTTACTGGGGCTTCAATTCAAAGCTTCGATTGCTCTAACCTCTCCTCTTAACCTTCCAGCACCGGGCAGGCGTCAGCCCATATACTTTACCTTACGGTTTCGCATAGACCTGTGTTTTTTTGCTAAACAGTTGCTTGAGCCTTTTTCTCTGCGGCCCAGTTGCCTGGGCACCCCTTCTCCCTGAAGTTACGGGGTCATTTTGCCGAGTTCCTTAACAATGCTTCTCCCGCCGGCCTTAGGATTCTCTCCTCATCTACCTGTGTCGGTTTGCGGTACGGGCTTACTAAACACTATAGCGGCTTTTCTCGCCACAGAGTTAAAGAGCTTCTCTACTTTATTTCGATCCGCATCAGGTCTTCAGATTGTATAGCGGTTTTTCCTACTACACTCCTACCTCCCTTGCACCGGTCTTCTCATTCCCGGCTCTCTCTTTCTCCATGTGTCCCCACATTTCTGATTTAGTAAGGTACTGGAATCTACACCAGTTGTCCATCGACTACGCGTCTCCGCCTCGCCTTAGGCCCCGACTTACCCAGGGCAGATCAGCTTTACCCTGGAAACCTTAGATATTCGGCCTGGAGGATTCTCACCTCCATCTCGCTACTCATTCCGGCATTCTCTCTTCAAAACAATCCACGGATCCTTTCGGTACCGCTTCATCTCGTTTTCAATGCTCCTCTACCGATGGCATTCGCCATCCCTAAGCTTCGGTGTCATGTTTTAGCCCCGTTAATTTTCGGCGCAGGACCTCTCGACTAGTGAGCTATTACGCACTCTTTGAATGTGTGGCTGCTTCTAAGCCAACA